>Ga0075030_100000098_pt1 | contig 62629 bp, 43 predicted proteins | sample LitLauG_LLR_2012_FD_71393 | JGI IMG/M metagenome (GOLD analysis project Ga0075030, IMG submission 71393) | Freshwater sediment microbial communities from Pennsylvania, USA - Little Laurel Run_MetaG_LLR_2012 | ecosystem: Environmental > Aquatic > Freshwater > Creek > Sediment | place: USA... | reverse complement strand
CGGACAATTCTGAAGAGTTAACAAAGGCGCGCTTTAGCGCGACGCCTAGACCTACGACCGACCGCCTTTGAGGCGGCCCAACTCATCAAGCCACCCGCTCCGCGGGGGGTGTCTGACTTCATTTATAGAAACTTCATTTAGACAGTTGACATTCGTACTATTCGGCCTATAATCAAGTCACACCCGGAGGCAGACATGGCAGCAGCGCGGCAAGCCGAGGATATCCTTATGCGTCAAAACCGGAAACTCTCCAGTATGGGCGCCACCGAGGACCAAATGGACATGCGCGGGACCGTTCCGCAGCGCACGGACAAAGTTGGTACCAAGATCGAGGATGAAGCCGGCACGGGCGAGCAGGACTCGCAGGGCGGCTGATTTCCGTTACTGGTATAGCAGGTACTGCTCTCTCAGCTTCACGAAGCCGTCCAGGGCATCCTGGAAGCTTTGCAGAATCGCGCGCGGATCGTCGCCGGCCTGGATCCTCCGGATCGCATCATCGCTGCCGATCAGCCTCTTTTCGACGGAAAAATCAATCTTGCCCGGATACAGCTTCTGTATGGCCACGGCCAGTTCCAGACCGAGCCGCGTGGCGTCCAACTGCTCGCGGTTGATGATGACGAACCGGACGCCTTCGATCTTTACTCCCTTGAAGTTCGATTCGGCTGGCGTGAAACTCGTGGGATATGCGCGCACCCCGGGAATCCCGCGCTGGTTGAGCGCCGAAGCCAGTTCGCGTCCGCCGATGAAATCCGCGCCCACCTGCTCGAAAGGCGCGTCGGTTCCCCTGCCCACCGAAAAGTTCTTGGCGTACTCCAGCAGGCACAGGCCGGGATACAGCGTGGCTGCGTTCAGGCTGCGCATGTTCGGCGATGGATGAATCCAGGTCAGGCCCGTGGCATCGAACCAGTCTCCGCGGCTCCAATCCTGCATCGGGATGACGGTCAGGTTCGCCCCCAACTTGCCCGCGCCGTTGAACAGACGCGCCAACTCTCCGATGGTCATGCCGTGCCGCACGGGCTCGCCGGCCATGTATCCGACAAACGAGCGGTTGGCCTCGTCCAGCAGCGGACCTTCCACGTGCGCGCCGGTAATCGGGTTTGGCCGGTCCAGCACATAGAACGCAATCCCGGCCTTTGCCGCCGCCTCCAGCGCGTAAGCCATGGTGGTTTCGAAGGTATAAAAGCGGACGCCCACGTCCTGGATGTCGTACACCAGCGCGTCGATGCCCCGCAGCATTTCCGGTGTCGGCCGCAGCGTCTTGCCGTACAGGCTGAAGACTTTGATGCCGGTGGCGCGATCGGTGGTGTCCTGGATGCCGGGCCGGTCTTCGGCGCCGAAGAAACCGTGCTCCGGCGAGAACAGGGCCACCACTTCGGTGCCCGCCTGCACCATCAGATCGATGTCGCGGCGACCCTGCCGGTCGAGTCCGCTCTGGTTGGTGATGAGGCCCACTCGCTTCCCCCGCAGCGGCTGGAATTTTTGTTGCACCAGGACATCAAGCCCGGTGAGCGTGGCGCCGGTGCGGTTCACCTGGCGCCGGCCGCCCGCGCCGGAGAGGGTCTCGTTATAACTCGTCAGCGTGACTTTCTGGGTCGTGATGCCTACCGCCGCGGCCGCGATGGTCGCCACCTTCCCTCGCAGCGCTGTGAGTGCCGGCCGCGGGTCGGGGTGAACGCTGTTGGCCAACAGGATTACGTAGCTCCGGCTGGACGGGTCGATCCAGATGGACGTGCCGGTGAATCCGGTGTGGCCGAAGGAACCGATCGGGAAGAGCTCCCCGCGATTGCCGGAGTAGGGCGAATCGATGTCCCAGCCGAGCCCGCGCAGAATGGTCTGGCCGGGCGGCGTCTGCGGCTCGGTGAACTTGGCCACGGTGAGCGGACTGACGAAGCGGACGCCATCCAGTTCGCCGCCGTTGATCATCATCCGGGCAAACCGCGCGAGGTCGGCGGCGGTGGAGAACAAGCCGGCGTGCCCCGCCACGCCACCCATGAATCGCGCGGTGGGGTCGTGCACCAGACCGCGCAGCGGCAGGGCGTCCTTCGACGGCCGCTCGGTGGGCGCGATGCGCGGGATCCAAGACCCCGGTGGCAGGAACGTCGTCTCCTTCATACCCAGCGGGACGAAGACGTGGTCGCGTGCGTACTCATTCAGCGGCTGGCCGGACAGGCGGTGTACCAGTTCCCCGAGCAGGATGAAGTTGATGTCGCTGTAGACGAAGCGCGCGCCCGCGGGCCCGGCCGGTTGGTCGGTGTAGGCCAGGCGCAAGCCGATGTCGTTGCCGGTCCACTCCGGCTTGAGCGGCACATCGGGTTTGAGCCCGGAGAAGTGCGTGAAGAGGTTGCGGATGGTGATGTCGCTCTTGCCGCCCTGGAATTCCGGGATGTAGTCGGTAATGCGGTCGTTGAGCCGGAACTTGCCCTGCTCGAAAAGCTTCATCAGGGAGGACGTGGTGGCGATGACCTTGGTCAACGAGGCGCAGTCGAAGATCGTGTCGAGCGTCATCGGCTCCGGTTTGGGAACCAGCGCGCGGTGTCCATAGGCCTTGCGGTAGATGACCTGGCCATCCTGACCCACCAGCAGTACAGCGCCCGGAAGGCGTCCGGCGGCAATGGCCTGATTGATGGCGTCGTCGGCGTCATGGGCGCCCGCAAAAGTCTGTGCCGGCAAAGCCGTTGCGGCCAACACCGCGCAGCAGAGAAACCTCATGGCTCATATGATAACCGGCGGGGCCGGCTTCCTGGGGTCTCTCGAATTTACCAGGTCCAATGCCAATCACGAATCTCCGGCATGTCGTCGCCGTGCTGCGCTATATAGCGCTTATGCTCGGCCAACTTATCCCGGAGAAACTGTTTCACATGGCCGGCGGCGTTGCGAAGACGCTTCACCCGGTCAATCGCGTCGCCCGCCAGGTGGAAGCGATCGAGGTCGTTCAACACAGTCATGTCGAAGGGAGTCGTGGTCGTGCCCTCTTCCTTGTATCCCCGCACGTGCAGGTTGTCGTGGTTGGTGCGGCGATAGGTGAGCCTGTGGATCAGCCAGGGGTAGCCGTGATAGGCGAAGACAATCGGCTTGTCGGTGGTGAAGATGGAATCGAATTCCCCATCCGGCAGCCCGTGCGGATGCTCGCTTGAAGGCTGAAGCGTCATGAGGTCCACCACGTTGACCACGCGAATCTTCAAATCCGGAAGATGCCGGCGCAGCAGATCCACCGCGGCTAGCGTTTCCAGGGTGGGAACATCGCCGGCGCACGCCATTACGACATCCGGTTCGCACCCCTGATCGTTGCTCGCCCAACCCCAGATGCCGATCCCGGCGGTGCAATGCCGCACGGCGGCCTCCATGTCGAGCCACTGCAACGCCGGCTGTTTGCCGGCCACAATTACGTTGACGTAGTGGCGGCTGCGCAGGCAATGGTCGGTCACCGAGAGTAGCGTGTTGGCGTCGGGCGGCAAGTAGACGCGGACGATATCCGCCTTCTTGTTGACGACCTGATCGATGAATCCCGGGTCCTGATGGCTGAAGCCGTTGTGGTCCTGCCGCCACACGTGCGACGTAAGCAGGTAATTCAGTGAGGCGACGGGGCGCCGCCAGGGAATCCCCCGCGTTACCTTGAGCCACTTGGCATGCTGATTGAACATCGAGTCAATGATGTGGATGAAGGCTTCGTAGCAGGAGAAAAAACCATGTCTCCCCGTTAGCAAGTATCCTTCCAGCCAACCCTGACACATGTGTTCGCTGAGCACCTCCATCACCCGGCCATCCTGGGCGATGTGATCGTCGCTGGGGAGAATCGCGGCCATGGAAACGCGGTCCGTCACTTCAAACACAGCCCCCAGGCGGTTGGACGCTGTTTCATCCGGGCCGAAGAGACGGAAATTCTTCGACTCTGCGTTGAGTTTCATCAAGTCGCGCAACAGACAGCCCACGGCGCGGGTCGCTTCGGCCATGACGGTGCCATGAGTGGGCACATCCACGGCGTACGTCCGGAAGTCCGGCATGATGAGGTCTTTCAATAGCTGACCTCCATTGGCGTGCGGATTGGCGCCCATTCGGCGGTTGCCTTGAGGCGCCAGTTCCGCCAATTCCGGAAGCAGCTTGCCGCCGGCATCGAAGAGACTCTCCGGCCGGTAGCTCTTCATCCACGCTTCGAGCATCCGCAAATGCTCCGGATTGGAGGCCACATTGGTGATCGGCACCTGGTGCGAACGAAACGACCCCTCCGCCGGAAGGCCGTCCACTACTTTCGGCCCGGTCCAGCCCTTGGGGCTTCGCAGAACGATCATCGGCCAACGGGGGCGCTCGATGGAGCCTTGGGACCGGGCCGCTTTCTGAATGGCCTGGATCTCGGCGATGACGGTGTCGAGGGTGGCCGCCATGAGTTGGTGCATGGTGTCGGGGACATCGCCTTCCACGAAGTACGGCTTGTATCCGTAACCCTCGAGCAGATGGCCCAGTTCTTCGTTGCTCAATCTTGCCAGCACCGTCGGTCCGGCAATCTTGTAACCGTTCAGGTGAAGGATGGGCAGAACGGCGCCGTCCCGCGCCGGGTTCAGGAACTTGTTGGAGTGCCAACTGGTGGCCAGCGGGCCCGTCTCGGCCTCGCCGTCGCCTACCACGCAGCAAGCTAACAGGTCCGGAGTGTCGAGCACCGCGCCGTAGGCGTGCAGGAGCGAGTAACCCAGTTCGCCGCCTTCGTGGATCGATCCAGGAGTTTCCGGGGCCACATGGCTGGGAATGCCGCCGGGGAATGAAAACTGCGTGAACAGGCGCTTCATTCCCTCTTCGGTTTGCGAGATAGCCGGATAGAACTCGCTGTAGGTGCCCTCCAGATACGTGTTGGCAACGATCCCCGGACCGCCGTGGCCAGGTCCGGTAACGTAAATTACGTTTAGATCGCGCTCTTTGATCAGACGATTGAGATGAAGGTAGATGAAGTTGAGACCCGGGGTGGTGCCCCAGTGACCCAGCAGCCTGGGTTTCACGTGCTCGGGCTTCAGCGGCTCCTTGAGCAGTGGGTTGTCATAAAGGTAGATCTGTCCAACCGACAAGTAGTTGGCAGCCTGCCAATAGGCGTTCATTCTGGATAATAACGTGGGCGAAAGCGGCTCATTCATCAGACGACTCCTTGCGTTTCTTCACCATCGAGGCAACGGCAGACCTCCCGGGCAATCATCAGTTCTTCATCGGTGCGAATCACGCGCACGGCAACCCGGCTTGCCGCGGTGGAAATCAGTGGGCCGTTCACTAAGTTCGGGGCCTCGTCTAATTCGATACCCAGAAACTGCAAACCATCGCACACGCGAGCCCGGACTTCGCCCGAATTCTCGCCGATCCCACCGGCGAAGACCAACGTGTCCAGTCCGCCGAGTGCCGCGGCGAAGGCTCCGATCCATTTGCGCGTCTGGTAACAGAACAGCTCGACTGCCTCGGCGGCGGGGACATCGCTGGCCTGGCGCTCGATCAGGTCCCGCATATCGGAACTGGTCCCGGATACGCCGAGGAGGCCGGATTCGTGATTGATGAGGCGATTGAATTCTTTCGGTGTCAGACTCCCGTTACGCATTAAGTACCAGGCAACGCCCGGGTCCAAGTCACCCGGCCGCGTGCCCATAAGCAACCCGGATGCCGGCGTGAACCCCATGCTGGTATCGACGCTCTTTCCGCCGTGGACCGCGGCCAGGCTCGCCCCGTTCCCAAGGTGCGCCAGGATCACACGCCCGCGAACCGCCCCGCCGCCGTCCACGCGCGCCAACTCTTCCATGAGATAGGCATAGGATAAGCCGTGGAAGCCATACCGTTGAATGCCCGCCGCCTCAAAGCGACGGGGGATCGGCAAGAGCCTCGCCACGGGCGGCATGGCAGCGTGAAATGCCGTGTCAAAGCAGGCGATTTGCGGCAGCTTCGGATAACGCCGGCGGAACGCCTCGATCAGGTGGATCTCCCCAGGCAGATGGTCCGGGTCGTAGGGGCTGATGCGATGAAGTTCATCCAGCAATTGCGGCGTGATCCGCATGGGCCGGGTGTATTTCATGCCGTGGACCACTCTGTGGCCCACCGCCTCCACGGAAGCGAAGCGGCTGTGCTCTTCGATCCAACGGATGAGGAATTCCGCCGCCGCCCTGGTATCGGCCCCTTCCACGGGGGAACTGCCCTGCCGGTTCCCAGTCCAGTCGTGGAAAGTCAGATTGGCGCCGCTCAGGCCGATGCGGTCAACCTTTCCGGAAAGCCATCGTTGCGGCGGTTCGGCTCTCCCAAAGAGCGCGAATTTGATGCTTGACGAGCCTCCGTTGATCGTCAGGACCGATGGCATGGCTGATTTCGCAGAGGGTTCTTTCATCATCCCACAGCGGAAGCACCGGCGGTCGCGTTTTTTATGTTGCCGGTGGACCCGGTAAGCTACATGCTTGTAACCGATTTGGCATAATCGCTTGCGAGATCATCAGTAGATACCGGGCTTGAGAACCGACGGGGGCGACATGGATACTGCATTATCGGACGGTGGAATGGAAGAACAAAGACCTGGAGGTTCGTGGTACGTGGGATTGGGCGGAAAAACGGCGGTGGTGACGGGCGGAGCGAACGGAATCGGTTTGGCCTGCGCCCGGCTGCTGGCGGAACAGGGTGCGTTGGTTTGGATCTTCGACCTGGAGCGGGAAGATCCCGAGACAGCCGCACGGCTGGTTGGGGCTCGGGCCTGCGCCGCGGACGTCACTAAGCGCGAATCGCTGGATGCGGCCTTCGCCGCCAGCGGGGCGCCGGACATCGTGATTGCCAATGCCGGTATCGCCGAAGAGGCCGACTTTTGCGATCTCACGCCTCAGCAGTGGGAGCGGACCGTGGCGGTGAATCTGACAGGGATATTCCACACCATGCAGGCCGCAGCCCGCTTGATGAAGCCGCGGCGCGCCGGGGCGATCGTGCTGACCGCCTCGACCAATTCCTATGACGGCGAGGCCCGCCTGGCCGCCTATAACGCCAGCAAAGCCGGGCTGCTGGGCTTGGTCCATACCGCAGCGAACGAACTCGGGCCCTACCAGATCCGAGTGAATGCGGTTTGTCCGGGCCTGATCCGCACCCGCCTTACGGAGCGGCACTTTTCGACGCCCGACGTGCTGCGCGATTACTTCCGCCAGGTGCCGCTTGGACGCGGCGGCGAGCCCAACGAGGTAGCGCAGGCGAGCGTGTTCCTGGCATCGAACCTGGCTTCTTATATCACTGGCGCCACCCTGTTCGTGGACGGCGGTCAGATGGCGAGCAAGTTCGGCACGTGGACCGAGGAGAGCGCGGAGTTCTCCGGGGGCCGCTGGCGATTGAAGTGAAAGGGAGGTAGCCGGCTTGAGGAAACGAATTGCGTTCCTGGCACTGTTCCAGCCAGTGTTCCTGCCGGCCCAGACGCCGGATCGAATGACGGCTCCCGACATCGAGGCCTTTCTGGACGGGCTGACGCCAATCGAGTTGCATCGCCAGGACATTGCGGGCGCGGTGATCGCGATCGTCAAGGACGGCAAGGTTCTGTTCGCGAAAGGATACGGCTACGCCGATGTCGAGAAGCGGAAGCCGGTCTTACCCGACGGCACACTATTCCGCCCCGGTTCTATATCGAAGCTGTTTACCTGGACCGCGGTAATGCAGCTGATGGAGCAGGGGAAGCTGGACCTGGACCGCGACGTGAACGAGTATCTCGATTTCAGGATCCCCGCGGCTTACGCGCGGCCGATCACCCTTCGCAACATCATGACGCATACGCCGGGTTTCGAGGAATCGTTCAAGGAACTGTTTATCCGCGACGTCAAGGATCTCAAGCCGCTGAACGAATATCTAAAGGAGCGGCTTCCGCAGCGGATCTTCCCGCCCGGGACGACCCCGGCCTATTCCAACTACGCCACCGCACTGGCCGGCGAGATCGTGCAGCGCGTTTCAGGCGTACCTTTCGAAGTCTACATCGAAGAGCACATCCTGAAGCCCCTGGGCATGGCGCACACTACTTTCCGCCAGCCGTTGCCCGAACCGCTGAAACCGTTCATGTCCAGCGGTTACATCCTGGGCTCTCAACCGGCGAAGCTGTTCGAGGTGGTTCAGCCCTGGCCGGCGGGGAGTTGCTCGACCACCGGTCTGGACGTGGCGCGCTTCATGATTGCGCATCTGCAGGATGGAAGGTACGAGGGCGCGCAGATCCTGCGGCCCGAGACCGCGCGCCTGATGCATTCGCGTCAGTATGCGACGGATCCGCGGTTGAACGGGATGGCGCTGGGATTCTACGAGGAGACGCGCAACGAACATCGCATCATCGGGCATGGCGGCGACACGATTTACTTCCACAGCGATTTGCATCTGATGCCGGACCGAGGCCTCGGCTTCTTCTATTCGCAGAACAGCGCTGGAAAAGGAGCGATCCGCAGCGCGGTTTGGGAAGCATTCCTGGACCGTTACTTCCCGTACCGTGAGCCGGAAGCGAATGCCGTCGCGACAGCGAAAGAAGATGCGCGGTTGGTATCCGGCCACTACATTACGAGCCGCCGGTCGGAGACGAATCTTCTCACGGCCGGCACGCTGGCCGGCGAACTGACAGTGTATCCGAATCGCGATGGTACGATCAGCGGGAGTCTGTTCCGCGATCTCAACGGCCAGCCGCGGCGCTTCCGTGAGGTCGGCCCTCTCCTCTTTCGGGAGGTGGATGGGCAGAGCCTGCTGGCGTTTCACCGCGACGCTGCCGGGCGGCTGATCCTGGGGATCGGGTATCCCTTCATGGTGTTTCAGCGGACCTATTGGCATCAGGACCTCGTGCTCAACCTCGCGATTCTTGGCGTCAGTCTGGCGGTGCTGGCTCTGGTAGTGATCGCCTGGCCGTTGGGGGCGCTGGTGCGATGGCATTATGGGCGGAAGTTGAGCCTCAGCCCAGCCGAGCGGCGGCTCTGGATTCTGGTGCGCTTGGTATGCATCGTGGATCTCGTTTTTGCCGCTTCGTGGCTGGTCCTGGCCTCGGCGTTCGACGATCCGACGATACTCAGCAGCCGGCTCGATCCCTGGCAACGCTTGATCCAGTCCATCGGCTGGCTGGCGGCGACGGCGGCGGTGATCCCGCTGTACAACGTCCTAAAATCATGGACGGCGGCCGGGCGGTGGTGGTTCTCCAAGATCGCCGATTCGGCCGTGGCGCTGGCCTGTGCGGGACTGGTGTGGTTCATCTTCAATTGGAACATGCTGCATTGGAGCTTGAACTATTGAGGTCCGCCAGGGGTTTGGGTTACCGGGATCACTTATCATCGAATAGTGGGCTTGGAAAGCACAGAGGTCGCCATCCGGCTTCGCCCGGACAAATTGTCCGTCCTACTGCTGATCCTGGTTTCGCTGGGGGCGCCGGTTTGGGCGCGCCACGGGTTGGGGGAATGCGGGACCACCCGGGAGAACGGGAACGAAGCGCTGTTTCTGCATAGGCAGGCGGCGCGGGTGCGGGGGGCGCGTCCGGGGCCGATGGCCGCCATCAGTACGGCGCCGTTGGGCAATCGCGATATCGGCAACGTGGCGATCATCGAAGACACCGATGGCGTGGTGGAGCGCCTCAACCAGTTCAACCTGGACCAGAATACGGTGACCTTGACGCCCACGGGAGCCGGCGCGACGCGCTATCGGTATTCGGTGTCGGCGCAAGGCTACGATGCGGGCGCGGCGGCGCGGGGGTCGCCCCTGGCGGCGCTGGACGACGACGATTCGCGGCTGGTGGCGCTGCCGTTCGGCTTTCCGTTTTTCGGCGCCACGTATCAACAGGTCTACGTGAATTCGGATGGCAACCTGACGTTCACGGTGGGCGACAGCGCCAGCACGGCGCGTTCGTTGGGCCGCATGCTCTCCGGGCCGCCGCGGATTTCGCCGCTGTTCGACGACCTCGATCCATCGCAGACCGCCGGTGGCGTGCGCGTGCTGGCCGAGGCCACCCGCGTGACCATCAGTTGGGTGAATGTTCCGGAGTGGGAGGCGGTGGGCATCGGGCCGGTCCAGACCTTCCAGTCGACGCTGTTTTCGGATGGCCGGATCGAGTTTTCGTATGCGGGAGTGCAGGCGTCGAGCGCCGTGGTGGGGATCGCGCCGGGCAATTTGCAGGGCGGGACCACGCTGGTGGATTTTCGCGGCGACACCAGCACCGACTATACGGGCGCGGTGGCGGAGCGGTTCGGCAACACGCTGACGATCGACATCGTGACGCTGGCGCAGAAGTTTTACGAGACGCACGAGGACGCTTACGACTACCTGGTGGTCTACAACAACATGCGCGTGCCGGCTCTCGACGGAGCGGTGGCGTACGAGAGCACGGTGCGGTCGCTGGGCACGGGCTACGGTATCGCGCCCATCGACACGGGCCGGCAGTACGGGTCGGCTTCGCGCTTACAGTCGGTGCTGAACATGGGCCCGTTGACGCAATACCCGGCGGATGCGAACGCGATCGTTCCGCTTCGATCCTCGGCGGGCGACACGCCGCTGACGGTTCTGGGGCACGAGGCCGGCCACCTGTTTCTGGCCTTTGCCAGCGTGCCGGACCCGGGGAATGCGGCGTCGCGGATCATGCTGGGGTATGGCGGGGTTCACTGGAGCTTCCTGTTCAACTCGGAGGCCTCGCTGGTGGAGGGGGAACGGATTGCGGACTACGGGCTGAATGTCTCGCCGCGCTTCCTCACGGTGGGTGAGACGCAAGCGTATTCACCGCTGGACCAGTACCTGATGGGCTTCCGGCCGGTGAGCGACGTGCCCGACACGTTGTTCGCGGTGGCGAACCCGTCGCCCAACTACTCGCCGCTGCTGCATCCTTTGAAAAACATCTCCTTCGATGGGACGCCGGTGAAGATCGCGACGGGCGACATCATCGGGGTGGAGGGAAGGCGCACGCCGGACTACACCGTGGCACAGCGGCGGTTCCGGTTCGCATTCCTTTTGGTGGTGGCACCGGGGACGCAGGTTGCGGCGGCCGATGTGGCCCAAGTGGACACGTACCGCCAGTTGTTCGAGGGCTTCTACGCCACGGCGTCTTCCCACAACGCTACGGCGGACACCACGCTGGCGCACAGCCTGAAGCTCTCGCTGTTTCCCTCGGCGGGCGTGCTCGCCGGCGGCAGCGGGACGGCCACGTTGACGGTGCAAACCGCGCCGGTAGCGGACATGACGGTGCAGATGCAGGCGCCGCAGGGCCACGCGCAATGGCCGGCATCGGTGAAGATTGCGGCGGGGACTACGTCCACCATTTTCGCGTTTACGGGGCTGAAGACGGGTGTGGAGGAAGTGCAGGCCGCGCCGCCCCCGGACATGAACTACGAGACGGCCTACGCGCGGGTGCAGGTGGGCGACGCGGGGCAGGTGAGAGTGGCAGCGGTATCGGGCGACCACCAGATTGCGAACGCGGCGGGGCCGCTGGCGGACCCGATCGCGGTGCGTGTGACCGATGGCAACAGTCTGCCGTATCCGGGGACGCGGATTTTGGCGGCAACGACCGGCGGTGGAAGCGTGCAGCCGGCCGTGGCCGTGACGAACACGCTGGGGCAGGCGACCTTCCACTGGAGCCTGGGCGGCGGGACAAACCAGTTGAAGCTGACGCTGGAGGCTGCGCCGGCGGTGGGTCTCACGTTGAGCGCGGGCGGCACGGCGCCGGTGACGGCAGCGGTAGGGAATGCGGCGTCGTTCGCGGGCGGGATAGCGCAAGGCGCGCTGGAGACGGTGACCGGCGTGAACCTGGCGGGCGGGCAGACGGCAACGGCGCCGGGGTATCCCTGGCCCGCCAGCCTGGTGGGCGTGAGCGTGCTGCTCAACCAGACGCCGCTCGCGCTGCTGTACGTGAGCGACACGCAGATCAACTTCTACGTGCCTCAGGATGCGCCGCTGGGCGCGGGGACACTGACCGTGGTGACTCCTTCGGGAGTGCAATCGGCGGCCAACGTGAATGTGAATGCGCTGCAGCCGGGGATCTTCGATGGCGCGGTGTTGCACGCCGGCACGGCGGTAAGCGCGGTAACGGCCCCGGTGCAGGCAGGCGACTTCGTGGAGATCTATTGCACGGGCCTGGGGAAGACGACGGCCGCGGGCGGCCTCGAAGAGACGTTGCTCACCCCGACCGTATTCTTCGGGGCCACTCCCGTGCGCGCGGTGTTTGCGGGTCTGGCTCCGGGGTACGTTGGTCTGTACCAGGTGGATGCGCAGGTTCCCGCCGGCTTGACACCCGGGCTGACACCGCTATTGATGTCGGTGAATCAGGCGCACAGCAACGAAGTGAAGATTCTGGTTCAATGAGTGGCGTAGGCCTCCGGCCTGCGCTTCTGGAGGATTGACGAATATGTTTTCGTGGCTTTTTTCCGATCCGCTTCCGGTGGGCGCGAAGGCGCCCGATTTTACGCTGACTGACGACGGTGGCCACATCGTGAAGCTATCCAAGTTGCGCGGGCGGAGCGTCGTGTTGGTTTTCTATCCGGCCGACGATACGCCGGGCTGCACCAAGCAACTCTGCCAGTTTCGCGATGACTGGAGCGAAGCGCTATCGCGCGGCGCGGAGGTGTTCGGAGTGAACCCGGGCAGCCAGCAGAACCACGTCAAGTTCCGGGAAAAATTTCATCTGCCGTTTCCGCTGCTGATGGACCCGGGGCAGCGGGTGGCCACGCTGTACCACTGTAACGGGGTGTTTGTGAAGCGGACGGTGTACCTGGTGGGTCCGGACGGCACGATCAAGTTCGCGCAGAGAGGCATGCCGGCGCCGGCAGCGGTGCTGGCTGGGGTGTAGGGGAGAAAGGCGGCCAGACAATTTCTACCGCATAACAACCTCGTCACCCGGTTGCCGTACTCTGAGACGTGATGACAAGAGTCCAGTTACTGCCGCCCGACGACGACGCGACTCCAGCCACCTGGCAACGGATTCGGTTTGTTCTGCTGGTGCTGTTGCCGTGGCTGGGCTTGTACGAGTTTACGGCCCACCTGCACCTCCCGGGGACGGCGTTTCAGTTTGCCTTCGAGGACCATCTACCGATCTATCCGTGGACGGCGCCGGTTTATCAGAGCATCTACGCGGTGGCGGTCGCGGCTCCGTGGATCGCGCGATCGCGCCGCGACCTCCGGCGGCTCACCATCTCGGCCTGGCTGGCGATGGCCTTGGTCTTCCCCATCTACTGGATCATGCCGTCGAGCGCTCCGCGGCGGCCCCTGGAGGTGACGAATTGGGTTACTCGCATCCTCCATTGGGAACGCAACACGTATCTGCCCACCGAGGCGTTTCCTTCGTTTCACGTGCTGTGGGTCATCTTCCTGGCTCGCCTGTTCCGGCCGGCTTGGCTGGGTGCGGTTTACGCGGCGGCGGTGACGGTAAGCTGCATCACCACCGGCATGCACTACATCCCCGACGTTCTGGCGTCGGTGGCAATAGCCCCGTTTCTCGCCCACCCCGGGTGGGTTCGGAATCGGGTCAGGAACGCCTGGATGAGCAGTCGACGGGTACTCCCCAGGAGATGACGGCCTGAACAGGGCATAGGCTGGCCTGCCTCCGGTAGTGGACTGTCATGCTCCGGGCGGCATCGGGCGTTCGCGTATGATCATCCAGTTGATCCCGAAACGGTCCCGGAGCTGTCCAAATCGAGTGGCAAAAAACGTCTCTTGTATCGCCGTGAATACCTGACCACCGGCGGAAAGGGCGGAAAAGATCCGTTCTGCCTCGCCGTCGCTGTCCGTGTTCAGGGTCAGATACGCACTGCGCATCGGTTCCGCAGTCGGGATATCGGCGGCCCAAAGTTCATTGCCGCCAATCGTGATGCGCGCATGCAGAACTGCATTCTCCCACCCCGGCTTCACGCGGCTCTGGTCGGGAGCCTGGCTTTGCGTCATCATCATGCCGGCCTCCGCGCCCAGATGCTTTTCGTAATAGCGGAAGGCCTCGGCGCATTGGCCCGCGAAATTCACGTAAGTTATCATCTTCATTGCTCAATCTCCTTCTCAATGGCCGCCGAACTCAGGCTGCTCGAACTTGATCCGCCGACGGTTTGCGGTCATGGTTTGCATTCTCCTTACGAACCTTTGACCGTGCCTGATGCCAAAACTCATCGCTCCCGCCCAAACTCTTTGAGAGATCGCTGACAAATTACGACGGAAGAGTCAACGGAAAATCGAATCGGGGAAATAAGTTCTCCGTGTCCAGGAACGAGTTGACGCCGAAGATGCGGTCGCCGGAGAGTTCCAACACGATCAAGGCCCACGCTTTGTGGCCGCCGTCCGGATTCGGCCGATACTGCGCGAACGCCGGCCAACCGCATGCGGCCGTGGAAATAAGCCGGGATCCCCGGCACCCGCACCCCAGTCCGAGCATCCAAGTCCGAACTTCCCGCGGCCCGCGCAACCAGAGCGAATACGGCGGCATGCAGAACGTCGCGTCCTGGCGCATCAGGGCAGTGAGGCTCTCAATGTCATAGCTTTCGAACGCAGCGACGTAACGCCTCAGCATGTCCTGTTGTGCCCCGGTGAGCTCCGGCGGTTCCTCTTCGCTTCGATAGGCCAGCGTCGCTCGTGCCCTCTGCAGCGCGCTGTTGACGGACGCCACAGACGTCTCCAATATCTCCGCAGCCTCGGCCGCCGAGCAGCCTAATACTTCCGTCAGAAGCAGCGCGGCACGCTGTTTGGGAGCGAGATGTTGTAGCGCCGAAACGAATGCAAGCCGAACATTCTGTCGAAGCATGGCTCGTTCCGACGGATCGGCTTCCGCCGGCATGATTCGAGCGTCGAGAATCGGCTCAATCCAGTAGGTGCCTGGGCGTTGAGTCAGAGATTCGATAGACGGTTCACCGGATGAAGGCGATCCTTCCTCGATAGGGCGGGCTCGACGGCGACGGTCCTTGAGCTCGTCCAGGCAAACGTTGGTGGCGATCCGGTACAGCCACGTCCTGAGAGAAGAGCGCCCGTCGAACTGAGTCGAGGCTCGCCAGGCGCGGATCATGGTTTCTTGCACGGCATCGTCCGCGTCAAAGACCGAACCCAACATGCGGTAGCAATGGCCCGTTAGCGCAGGCCGGTGAGCTTCCAGGCTGGCGAGATCGGCGCTCATGCAGTAAAGAGTCAATTGTAGCCCGGAGTTCGATGGAACGATTCAGCGCGCGATCAGCGCCGGGGTGAGTATGGAAGGCGGCAACACCTTATATTTATATAATGAGCGTCCATATGGGCATCCGGTCGTTCGCGGCCTTTCTCGCCGGCGTGGGAGTGGCCATGTGCCAAGCTCCCGAGGGGCGGCTTGGATTTCAAAGCCGCTGCGCGGTCTGCCACGGCACCGACGGAAACGGGGGCGAGCACGCCCCCTCGATCCTGGCGCCGGTGCAGAACCGAAGCGAACAGGAACTGATCGCCTTGCTGCGCGAGGGTGTACCGCTGCGCGGCATGCCGGCGTTCAACGACGTGCCGGATGCCGAGTTGCGGGCGCTGGCCGGTTTTCTTCGAACGCTGGCGACCCCGGAGCGCGGAGGGCGTGGGGGCCGCGGGCAACCGGTGCGGATGAAGGTGCAGCTCACCGACGGCAAACCGCTTGAAGGATTGGCGATCGGCAGCACGAGCCGGGAAGTTCAGTTGCGGACCGAAGACCAGCGGATTCACCTGCTGAGGAAGACGGGAGAGCAGTATCGCGAGGTGACCTCGCAGGTGGATTGGTCCAGCTACCATGGGCAGTTCAGCGGCAATCGGCATAGCCCGATGACTCAAATCGACAAGTCCAACGTCTCGCGGCTGGCACTCAAGTGGGTCTTCGCGGTGCCAAACGCGGCGCGGCTCCAGGGCACGCCTCAAGTGCACGACGGAATCATGTACGTGACCAACACGAATACGGTGATCGCGCTAGACGCGGGTTCCGGGGCCCGATTGTGGCAGTTCACGAGGCCGCCGACTCAAGGCCTGGTTGGAAACGCGCGATCTCCCGGGAACAACCGCAGCGTGTCGGTGGCAGGCGACCGGGTTTTCATGCAGACCGACAGCGCGCATCTGATCGCGCTCAACCGCTTCACCGGGCAAGTTCTGTGGGATACGGAGATGGCCGATTACCGGCAGAACTACAACGCCACGGGCTCCCTGCTGGCTGTGGAGAATCTGGTGGTGGCCGGCACCGCGGGAGGCGAGCAAGGCGTGCGGGGGTTTCTGGCTGCCTACGACCAGGCGACCGGAAAGGAGGTATGGCGGTTCTGGACGATTCCGGCGCGGGGCGAGCCGGGATCGGAAACCTGGGATGGCCGCGATATCGATCACGGCGGCGGCCCCACCTGGCTGACCGGAAGTTACGACTCCGAAACGAGGACGATTTACTGGCCCACCGGAAACGCCGGCCCTGATTTCAACGGCGATAACCGTAAGGGCGACAACCTCTACACGTGTTCAATCCTGGCGCTGGATGTCAACACGGGCAAGTTGAAATGGCATTATCAGACTACTCCGCACGACGAGTGGGATTGGGACGCCGTACAGCCATTGCTATTAGTGGATGCCAACTGGCAGGGCAAGCCCAGGAAGCTGCTGCTGCAGGCCAACCGGAACGGATTCTTCTACGTGTTGGACCGGACCGATGGCAAGCTGCTGCTGGCCAAACCGATCGTGAAGAAGCTGACCTGGGCGAGGGAGATCGGACCGGATGGACGCCCGGCGCTCAACCCCAACCAGACGGGCAGCCCCGAGGGAACGCGGGTCTGCCCCTCGGTGGACGGTGCGACCAACTTCTATTCCACCGCGTACAATCCGGCCACGGGCCTGTTCTACGTGAATACGCTCGAAAAATGCACCGTCTTCACCAAGACACCGCCGCCAGAGTGGCGGGCCGGCCGCGGATATTCGGGTGGCGGCGGGCGGGTCGTTCCGGATGAAAAGCCGCAGAAGATTCTGCGCGCGCTTGACATTCAGACCGGCAAGGTCGTTTGGGAACGGCCTGAGGACGGGCGGGGAGAGACCTGGTCAGGCGCCCTGTCTACGGCAAGCGGACTGGTGTTCTTCGGCGACGATGGAGGCGCACTGGCGGCGGCGGACGCCGCCACGGGCAAGCCGCTGTGGAGTTTTCCTTTTACCGATTCGCTTCACACTTCTCCGATGACGTACATGTTCGATCACAAGCAGTACGTGGGCATCATCGCCGGGAGTGTAGTGTACGTTTTCGGGCTGGGAGAATAAGCGGAAGAGGCAGGCTGAAGCCTGGTGGTCACTTTGCCGGCTTCGATTCGGACGGTGCGGCGAGTTTCTTGAGGATGGCGGCGACGTAGTCGCGGGTTTCCGGGATGTCCGGGATTTTGCCCGCCTGATCCACCGTGGAGGGTCCGGCATTGTAGGCGCCAAGGGCCAAAGGCAGATCACCCTTGTACTTATCCAGAAGTTCCTTCAGGTACCGGGCGCCGGCTTCGATGTTCTGCCTGGGGTCGAAGACATCGTCCACTCCGAGCTGCCCGGCGGTTTCGGGCATCAGTTGCATCAAGCCCTGGGCGCCCTTTCGGGACACCGCGCACGGCCGGAGGCCCGATTCCTGCTCCATCACCGCCCGCAACAATTTAGGCTGCACCGAGTGGGTCTGGGCCGCGGCATCGATCATCGGGGAGAGCTCCACGTCGGCAATCGGGTCGCAATCCGAAGCTGGCGGCGCGAGTTCGGGAGCCCGCCATTGGTTGGCCATCTCCACCTGTTTGCGGACGGCTTCCCGCTGCACGGCGGCGGCGGCCCGTTGTTTTTCCATGGCCTCCTGGACGGGGCTGCGAGCGGGTGGCTTGGACGGTACCGGAGTCTGCGCCAGGGCGGAGGACACCACCAGGAAACCAAGCCAAGTCATCCAGCAATCTGATCGGCGGCGTGGGCGGAAAGCTGTAGAGTCCGGGCTCCCAGAAGCACCAGCGAGATCCACAGCAGGTCCGCGAGCAACAGGTGAAGCATCTGAATCCACCCGGGCGCGAGCAGCAGCAGGTTGGCCGCGCCGGCCAAAATCTGCGCCACCAGGAAGCCGAGCATGGTCCACGCGCTGCGCCGCACATCGCGCCGCCTGCGCGCGCTCGCGACCGCATAAAAAAGGAGCCAGGCGGCGGCGCACACGGCGATCACCGGGTGCAGCAGCCGCAGGCGGACAAAGATGCTGGCGGCAGGGTCGAAATCCTGGGCCAGGCCGGCCGAGAGCGAGTGCGCCGGGAAGAGCGTATCGCCGAGCGCCGCGATGGCCCCGCTGACCCCAAGAAGCATCACGACCGCGAGGCTGATGGCGGCCATCGCGCCCGCCTTGCCACGCACGCGAACTGCGGGCTTTCCCATGCCCCACCACGCAGTCAGCGCCAAACAGGCCAGCAGCGTCAAGGTATTGACCAGATGCGTGGAGAGCGAGTAGCCGCGCGCCGTGGAAGCGTTCCGGGCCACGTGCTCCAGCTTGACGAGCGCCGCGCCGATCAACGCCTCGGTCACGAGGAAGATGCCCGCGAGGGCCGCCCCCAGCCGCACGGGATGGCGGCGGGGAAAGGCGCGAAAGGCCCACGCCAGTAGCGCGAGTACGAGCACGGTGTCGAGGCCGGTCATGGCGCGGTGGGTATATTCGATGAGGGTTGCGGTGGTGGCGTTCGGCGCGAACCCGCCATTGCAGTCCGGCCAGTGATTGCCGCAGCCGGCGCCGGAGCCGGTCACGCGCACCAGGGCGCCCCACAAGACCACCGCGATGTTCCAGGCGAGCACCAACCAGGCGAAGCGGGCGAAGGCTGAGTTTTTCGGTGGCAAACTTTATTGTAACTTCCGCCGGATAGAGCTTGACACCGCCATGCATGAAGTGCTATTTTTGCAACATCATGCTGTTTTTGCAGCATACAAAGTTATGGTGACGCGGAAAGATGGGCATCGCAATCTGAGCCGGCGGGAACGGCAGATTATGGACATTTTGTACCAGAGGGGGCGGGCTGCGGCGGCGGAGATTCACGAAGCGCTGCCGGACCGGCCCAGCTACTCGGCCGTGCGGGCCAAGCTGCGCGTGCTGGAAGAGAAGGGCCACGTGCGCCACGAAGAAGAGTCGCTGCGCTATGTGTACCTGCCCACCGTGGGGCGGGAAACGGCGCGGCGCTCGGCGCTGCGCCACGTGGTGTCGACATTTTTTGAAGGGTCGGTGGAAGCAGCCGTGGCGGCATTGCTGGACCTTTCGGCAGCGAACCTCTCGAAGCTAGACTTGGACCGGATTTCGAACCTCATCGACGAGGCCAAAAAGGAAGGAGCCTGATTATGACGTGGATGGAATTCCTGGCGCAGAGCGCCTGGAGGGGAATGGTGATTCTGGCGGCGGCTTTCGCGGCGGTGGGCGCGCTGCGCCGCGCGCCGGCCGCGGTGAAGCACTTCGTGTGGACGGCGGCATTCCTAGCCTTGCTGGCGCTGCCGCCGGCCATGGTGACGGTTCCGAAATGGCGCTGGGTAGAGGCGCCGGCCCCGGTAGCGGCACAGGTGCAGAGCGCCGGGCAAGTGCTGGTAGTAGTGGGCAGGAAGGCCGGTCAGTTGCCTGCGCCGCTGCTGCTCCTTTGGATGGCCGGGTGCGCGCTGGCGGCGGCGCGCTTCCTCCTGGGCGCCGGCGGCACTGCCCGGATGGTGCGAAGCGCAGCCGCGGCGCCGTACGCCGACGCCATGGTGGAGAGCCTGCGGCACTCACTCGTCCTCCGGCGTGCTGTGCGCGTAGTGGAGAGCCCGGCAGCGTCCATGCCGATGATGTGGGGCATCCTGCGCCCGGTGGTGGTGCTGCCGCCATGCGCCCTGGAGTGGCCAGCGGAGCGCTTGCGCACCGTGCTGCTCCACGAACTGGTCCACGCGCAGCGGTTCGACTTGCTGGCCCAGGCAATCGGGCAGGCGGCATGCAGCCTGTACTGGTTCAACCCCTTCGCCTGGATGGCAGCGCGGCAGCTTCGAAAAGAGCGGGAGCGCGCCTGCGACGATGCGGTCCTGAATGGCGGATTGGCAGCGCCGGAGTACGCCCAGCATCTGGTCGATCTGGTGCGCGGCCTGGCGAAAAAGCGCAGCCATTGGGCGGACGTGCCGGCCATGGCCGAGGCGTCGGACCTGGAATCGCGGGTCCGCTGCCTGCTGGATCGCAAGCGCAATCGCCAGCCGCTGACTCGCGGCGTTGCGGTGGCGGTGGCGGCGGTCGGGTGCGCGGTGCTGGTGTCGCTGGCGTCGGTGACGGCGCATGCCCAGGCGCGCGGAGCCTTGGCGGGGGTGGTGAAGGACCCGAGCGGCGCCATTGTCCCCGGTTGCCGTGTGACGGCGAAGAGCATCGAAGGCGCGAACGAGGAGGTCGCCGTGACCAACCCGGTGGGCGAATTTGTCTTCGCGTCCATCCCCCCGGGGCGCTATTCGCTGGAGTTCCGCGCGCGCGGTTTCACCGCGGGGAAGGCCGAGGTGGAGGTGCAGGCCGCAAAAGCCGCGCGGGTGGACTGGAACCTGGCGATCGGACAGCTCAGTGAGGCCGTCACCGTGGTGGGAGCCACGAGTGCGCCGAGACAGGTCGCCCCGGTTACCAGCGGCGCGCCCAAACGGATTGCGGTGGGTGGCAGCGTGCAGCCATCGCGGTTGATCCGCCAGGTGAAACCGGTCTATCCGGACGACCTGCAGCAGTCGGGCGTGCAAGGCACGGTGCTGGTGCGCGCCGTCATTTCGAAGGACGGCACGGTGCTGCACCCGGTGGTGGTCAATACGGAGGTGCATCCGGGCCTGGCGAAGGCTGCGCTCGACGCGGTGAGCCAATGGACCTACGAGCCGACTCTGCTGAACGGCCAGCCAGTGGAAGTCGTCACCACGATCGACATCGCGTTCCAGTTGCCGAAGTAGCGTGGCAGGCGTGCCACGCGTGTCTGAGGGCTGACACGTGGCGCCGCCTGCCGAGTGGCGTTGCCTCAAGGCGGAAACACGGCCTTTGGCTTGCACTGGCCAGGCCCGGAGGCCTACCCCACTGGGGAGTGCAACACAATGCTTACGTTGAAGTACCTGCTTGAATTTTCGGGATTCGCGCTTTTGGCCGCTGCTGCCGCCATCGCGCTCTACGATGCCTATCGCAACTACAAACAATCGTTTGACCCGCGCTGGCGCCTGGCCAGCCGCGTGGCTGCGCTGGCCCTGATTCCGCTGCTCGCCGGCCTCGGCATCCAGGTGGTGCCTGCCGGGATGGCCGGCGTGCGCGTCAGCCAGATCTCGGGAACCCTGCCGGGGACCCTGTACCCTGGCCTGCACCTCGTGCTGCCGCTGGTTCAGCGCGTGTCGCTGTTCGACGTCCGCGACCAGATTTATCCGGCCGAGTCGCTGAAGGTTCAGACCAAGGAAGGGCTCTCGGTCGGGCTCACGGTGGCGGTCCGCTACCGCATCGACCCGCAGCGCCTGGCGTACGTTCAGGCCAATCTGCCGCAACCGGTGGACAAGGAACTGGTGCCCCCGGTGGTGGCCAGCGCGTTCCGCGAGATCGCGCCCAATTACCTGATCCGCGATCTCTTCGCCACGCGCCGGGAAGAGATCCGCCGCGAGGCCGCGGGCGCCATTACGCGCAAACTCTCGCCCGACGCCATCGTAGTCAAGGAGGTCATGCTGCGCGACATCCAACTTCCGGCCGAGTATGCCCGCGGCCTCGAGGGCGTTCTGCTGAAGGAACAGGAAAACGAGCGCATGGGAGTGGAGGTCGAGCTCAAGCAGAAGCAGGTGCGGACTGCGGAACTCGAGGCCCAGGCCGAAAAGGCGCGGCGCGTGACCGAGGCCGAAGCGCAGGCGCAGGTCACCGTGCTGCAGGCCAAGGCCCAGTCGGACGCCATGCAGTACACACTGCCGCTAAAGCAGAAGCAGATTGAGCAGACGCGTCTGGAAGCCGAGGCTCGCGGCCAGGCCAAGGTGATCGATGGCAAGGCCGAGTTGGAGCGGCGCAAGCTGATGAACCTGGCGGACGTGGACCGTGTGCAGGTGATGTCCAAAGCCGAAGCCGACAATATGCGGCTGGAGGCGGGGGTGCTCAAGGAGAGCCCGATTCTGCTACAGAAGATCATTGCCGACAAGCTGTCCGACAAGGTGCAGATCATGATGGTGCCGAGCGACGGCAAGTTTTTCTTCACGAACGACATGCTCCGCGGTGCCATGCCGGCGGTGGCCGCCGGGGCAGGCAGCCAGCAGAATCAGTAGGGGCGTGTGCGCGTCAGCGAGCGGCGGAAGACTGGTGGCAGGGCAGGCGCTTCCGCCCCGGCGACGGTGCTCGAAACCACGGAGCATGGCGGGCCGCCAATCGCTACCGAAGTTCTGTTCTACTTCGCCTCGCGGGCGCAAAACGTGGACCGGTTGGATCCTGCCGCCGCTGGGACACGGCGAGATCGTGCTGTCCGACCGGTTTACCGACTCTTCGCTGATCGATCAGGGAATGTGAGCGGAATGGCGTAACTTTTTCGTGCAAGAACAGTATAAACGTATTGCTGGAGAGAATTTCAAATATCACCGACAGGACCGGAGGGACCCGTGTTGGCTGATCTGCGGGAGGCGCTGCGGCAACTACGGAAGGCGCCGGGAGTCACCACGACAGCGGTCGTCACACTCACACTGGGAATCGGAGCTACCACCGCCATCTTTACGTTGGTGCACCAGGTGATGCTGAAATCGCTGCCGGTGACGAAACCGGAAGAGCTTTGGAGGATCGGCGATAAGGTTCGCTGTTGCAATTGGGGTGGATACACCCAGGGCGATGACGGAGATTTTTCCCTGTTCTCATGGGAGGCATACAAGAACTTTCGCGCGCAAACGCCGGAGTTCGTCGATCTGGCGGCGCTGCAGGCGGGCAATGCGGCGCTCGGCATTCGTAGGGCGGGATCGCGTGCGCCCGCGGATACGCGCAATGGTGAGTATGTATCCGGCAATTTCTTCCAGACTCTTGGCGTGCAGCCCTGGATCGGCAGGCTCATGACCGATGCGGACGACGTGGAGGGAGCGCCCCCGGTCGCGGTAATGAGTTACCGGATCTGGAGCGAGAAGTACGGCGCCGACTCCTCCGTGGTTGGCGCAACGTACCAGATCAACGGCCATCCGTTCACCGTAATCGGCGTGGCAGCGCCGGGATTTTATGGGGCGAAGCTGGCAGGGTGGGGGATGCCCGATTTCTGGCTGCCGCTGACGACCGAACCACTGATCGACGGTGAGACGGCTCGCCTGAAAAGGCCGAGCGGCAACTTCCTGGACCTGATTGGAAGGGTTCTTCCGGGAGTCAATCCGAAAACGCTCGAAGCAAAACTGAAGGTAGAATTCCATGACTGGCTGGCCAGCCATGTGCCGGATATGGGGCCGGGCGAGAAGCAACTCTGGGCGCAGCAAACCTTGCGCCTGGTTCCAGGCGGCGCCGGCGTGGCGGCCATGCGGGATCAATACGAGGATGGGCTCAAGCTGTTGCTGATCGCCGCCGGATGTGTGCTGCTGGTGGCCTGCGCGAACCTGGCGAATCTGATGCTGGCGCGCGGTTTGAAGGATCGCGCGCAAACGTCCATTCGCGTCGCCCTGGGCGCTTCGCGAGGACGGCTGGTCCGCGGTGTGCTGGTCGAATCGATGTTGCTTGCGATCCTTGGAGGAGTTTTGGGCATCGCAGTGGCCTACGCCGGGACGAAAATGATTGTGTCCCTCGCCTTCCAAACCGGTGGTCCCAATAACTACGTGCCGCTCCACGCGGCGCCATCCTGGCCAATCCTGCTGTTCACCCTGCTGGTATCGATGCTGACCGGAGTCGTGTTTGGAATCGCTCCGGCGTGGATGACCTCGCATGCCGATCCGGCGGATGCACTGCGGGGCGCCGGGCGTTCGGTTGTCGCAGGGCGCTCCTGGGCTCAAAAGGCGCTGGTGATCGCGCAGATCGCGGTATCGGTCGTGTTGTTGTCCGCGGCCGCTCTGTTAGGCAAGAGCCTGCGAAACCTGGAACATCAGAACTTCGCATTCGAAACGAAGGATCGTTATATCGCCTGGATCAATCCGATGCTGGGCAATTACAAACCGGAGCAGATGGAGCCGATGTTCCGGCAGATCGACGACCGCCTTCTCCAGATTCCCGGTATGCGAATGGTGGCGCCTGTGCTCTATGCGCCCATGACGGGTGACAGTTGGAACGACGTTGTTCGGATCGAAGGCAGACCGGAGCCGGGTGCTAAAGAGGACACCGGCGCCGGGTTTGTGCGAGTGATGCCAGGATTCTTCGAAACGATCGGCTCGAAGATCGTGCTGGGCCGGCCTATTACGGAGTGGGACACCGCGGCCACGCGCCGCGTAGCCGTGGTCAATCAGGCTTTTGTGAGGAGATTCTTCAACGGGCAGAACCCGATAGGGCAGCACTTCGGCCCCGGCAAAATCAAGTACTCGGCGACTTACGAGATTGTCGGAGTGGTCACCGACGTGCGGTACATGACCTACGAATACAAGAAACCGGTCCGACCCATGTTTTGGCTGGCGGAAGCCCAAACTGTGCAGTACGATGATCCGGCCTACCGGAGCGCTGAGATTTGGTCTCACTATCTGTACAACATTGTGCTCTGGGCGCCGGGCAGCCCGCCGGACATGGAGGATCGTGTGCGCAAGGCGTTAGCCGGCGTGGATCCCAACCTGGTGCTTTATGGGGTTGACCCGTACAGCAAAGTCGTGAGCGCGGATTTCCAGCAGCAAAGGCTGGTTGCAACCCTGACAACGCTCTTCGGCGTCCTGGGGCTTGTGCTGGCGGCCGTAGGATTGTTCGGCGTGCTGGCGTACATGGTGGAGCGGAGGACCGGTGAAATCGGTGTGCGGATGGCTTTGGGCGCGGATCGCGGGCGCGTCGTAGGGATGGTGTTGGCCGGTGCATTCTGGCAAGTGAGCGTCGGACTCGGTATCGGCATTCCAGCCGCGATCGGTGCCGGAAAACTGATGACCGTTCAGCTATTCGGCGTGCAGCCGTGGGATCCGGTCATGCTGACCATCGCCACGTTATTGCTCGGCCTGGGAGCTCTGGTGGCATCCATGATTCCCGCCTGGCGTGCGGCGTGCGTAGAGCCGATGGCGGCGCTACGGACTGAATGACCCTCGCGAAAGACCGGGCCTGACGATTTCGAACACCTCACGCGCCGCCACGGCCGCAGCACGGGGTTTGCGAATCAACCCGAATTCCACGCGTAAGGTGATCACCCAACTGTTGAATGAAGGGCTGATGGAAGTTCACCCCGGAACCGGGACAGTAGTGGCGAAGCCACCCGAATCCACAGCCTCGGCGCGGGCGCGCCTGCCCACCAGCGAAGTCGAGCAACTGGCCGTCGAGGCTAACTGCCAAGGCCGCGAGTGCCTTTGGTGGGGACGCGCTCTGCGCTCGGCCGGACGCGTTGCAGGAATGCCTATGCGATGCTACTGGGCCCCATTCACGCTTACGTAGCACTTGTTATCCGTAGCCGAGAGGTTGCGCTGGATCAGATAGTTCCCGTGCGCCAGCGACATGTTGTAGTAGGCGCCGTTGCTTCCCAGGGTCTGGTTCTGGCCGAACGTCCAGGCACATTTGTCGGCGTTTTCGTTGCCACTGGAATCGTACCAGGCATTGAGGTTGGGGTCGGTGGTCGCCTCCTCGAGCTCGTGAGCTATCACGGACAGCATGCCATCGACGCCGGCGTTGCCTTTCGGACCGACCGTTTGAGCGGCGCACGCGTTCAGGCAGCGGTTGGCGTTGCCGACGAACGAGTACTTGATGGTAGTGCCACCGACCGTGCCATAGGTGTGCCAGCCGCAGTACTGCGTGCAGAAGCCGCTCTTGGAGATGTCCGAAGACGTGATCACAAAATAGACACCGTTGGCATCGTTGGGAAGGCTGTGATTGTTGATGGCGGTGCTCACTATCGAGAAGACGCCGCTGTCTGAGAGCCTGGACCGGGACCTGGCGGTTACCGTGGTCTCGCCGCCAATTGTGACGAATCCGCTGGGGAAATTTCTGACCAGTTGCTGCCCCGCCGGCGTGTCGCTGCCGTTGCTCTGATTCCAGTTGCCGTACCAGATGAGGTAGGCGGTCGGCGTGACCATCACGGGGCCCCCGTGGTTGCTGATAGGCGACAAAGCGCCGGTTCCACCAGCGGTGGGGGCGAGGTCAATCGGATTCGTGTCGTGAGCGTTGACCCTGGGTCCGCCTGCCTCGAATTCCTTGGCCCGGTTGTTCTGGCCTCCATCATCGGCGGCCAAGGCTCCTGCTACGATCAGGACCAGCGTCAAAGCGAAAAAGGCCGGACGGCCGTAAAGAACAGTCTTCATTCTGTTTCCCTCCGTTACTTGGGTTTAACCACCCAGTACTCGCATCAGTCTAAACCAGCCGCATAGATTTTGGTAGATCCACCTTCGGCACATAGTAATGGTGCTAAGAGGGGGGTGATCCCCTGGTTTAAGGTACCTTTCCGTATGTTTTGGGGCGCAAGCGAGCCGGCCAGTACCACAGCTACAATATTGGGTTCGTGAAACCAGGCTTGTTCATTACCTTCGAGGGCATGGATGGTTCGGGCAAAACTACTCAAATGCACCGCCTTGCCGCACGGTTGCGCGCCATGGGGCGGACGGTGCTCGAAACCGTGGAGCCGGGCGGCCCGCCGATCGCCGTGAAAATCCGTCGGATCCTGCTGGATTCCGCCAATCAGGAACTCAGCCCGACCACCGAAGTTCTGCTCTACTTCGCCTCGCGGGCGCAAAACGTGGATCAATGGATTCTGCCGGCGCTGGGTCGAGGCGAGATTGTGCTGTCCGACCGGTTCACCGATTCTTCGCTGGTCTATCAGGGATGCGGGCGCGGATTGGGCGTAAAGGCAGTGGAGGACCTGGAGCGCATCGCCTGCCGCGGCTTGAGGCCAGACCTGACCATACTGGTGGACGTGGACGCCGAAGCCAGCCTGGCGCGCGCGCGGGCCCGCAACCTGGCCGAGCCGCACTGCGAGACGCGCATGGACGACCAGTCGCTGGAATTTCACCGCAGGGTTTACGACGCCTACCACGCGCTCGCGGCGCGCGAACCGCAGCGAGTCAAGCTGGTGAATGGACGGACGGGGATCGACGATATGGAACGCCAGGTCTGGGAGATCGTGAGCGCCTATGTTTGAGCGCTACTGGGGAAACCGAGCGGTAGTGCAGGCGCTGGAGCAGATGCTGGCGCAGGACCGCCTCTCGCAGACGCTGCTGTTTTCCGGGCCGGAGGGCGTGGGCAAAGGGACGCTGGCCCGCCGCCTGGGCGCGCGCCTGTTGGGTCACGGTGAGCTGATCGAGCAGGACGACCTGGCCAGCGCTGCGAACCTGGAGACGGTGACAGCGCGCGAGAGGCTGCCCTCGGAGAAGCGCAACGACGAACCCCTGTATTTCGCCACGCACCCGGACTTCGTGACCTTTCCGCCCGACGGCCCGCTGCGGCAGATTTCCATTCAGCAGACGCGGCTGCTGAAGGAGCGCGCGCAGTATCTGCCGCACCAGGGCAGCCGGCGGGTGTTTCTGATCGACCACGTGGACCGCGCCAACGACCAGGCGGCCAACTCCCTGTTGAAGACGCTGGAAGAGCCTCCGCCGCACCTGATCCTGATCATGACCGCGGAGAACCCGTACGATCTGCTGCCCACCATTCGCTCGCGTGCCGTGCCGTTTCACTTCACGCCGCTGGCGCGCGAGGAGATGCAGCGCTTTGTGGGGGCGCGCGGGCTGGACCAGCCGGAGCGGCGCATCGCACTGGCGGCGGGGAGCCCGGGGCTGGCGGTGTCGTTGGACTTGGAGGCTTACGACAGGCGGCGGGCGGCGATGCTGGTGCTGCTGAAGGTGGCCGCGGGCGCCGCGCAGTTCAGCGCGTGGGCGCCGGTTTCGGAAGCCATGGGGCGCAGTAAGAGCGAGAAGCTGGATCTGTACTTGAAGGTGCTCTACGAATTGCTGCGCGACGTGCTCATCCTGCACGAGGGCGGCGGCGAGATCCGCAACCAGGACATCCAGCGCGACCTGGAGGTCCTGGTGACCAAGGTGCAATTCCACTGGATTCGCAAGGCGGTCAAGCAAGTGGACGAGATTGCACAGTTGATCCGGCGGAATATTCAGAAGACGATTGCGCTCGACGCGTTGATTGTCGAACTGCGGGGAGTCTAGGAAGGATCTTACCAAAAAAAGAAGCCGAGGCAGAGCGGCCTCGGCTTCCAGAGGAGTAACTAATGCGGCCATCTCCGTGAGGTCGGAAGATTTCGTGGAGCGAACCGCCGCACTCATATAATTATGCCTCGGTTATTACTTCGGTTAACAGCCCCAGACGTGGAATAGAGTACCATCCAGGGTCCTAGGCCATTAGGACTAGCCCGGTGCGGCCGCAGGCGATATGGCCTGGGGCCGGCGCCGTCTCCAGTCCTGGTGGGGCGCCAGGACGGTGTCGCGGAGCTTCACGACGCAATCTGGCGGAGAGTCTCCCAAAACTCGGGGAAGCTGACGCTCGCCGCCTCGGCGCCTTCGATCTGCGACTCGCCGCCGGCGCGGAGCGCGGCCACGGCGAAAGCCATGGCGATGCGGTGGTCGCCATAGGAATCGAAATGGCCGGCGCGGAACTTCTGACGGCCGGGGACCACCAGACCGGCAGGCAGTTCTTCGGCCGCGACGCCGAGGCGGCGCAGGTTGTCCACTACGGTGTGTATGCGATCCGTCTCTTTGATGCGGAGTTCCGACGCGTCCTTGACGGTGAGTCCTTCCTCGGTGGCCGCACCCAGCACCGCCAGGACGGGGATCTCGTCGATCAGGGCGGCGGTGGTAGCGCCTTCGATGGTGCCTCCCTTCAGTTCGGAGTGCTCGACGACGACCTGGCCGACTAACTCGCCGTTGCGGCTATCGAGTTCCGTGATGCGGATCCTGGCGCCCATGCCGGTGAGCACGTCCAGCAGGGCGGAGCGCGTCGGGTTGAGTCCGACACCGCGGATGGTGAGGTGCGAGCCGGGAACCAGTAGCGCGGCGACGATGAAGAAGGCGGCCGAAGAAAGGTCGGACGGCACGATCAGGTCGCGGGCGGTAAGGTGCGGGCGGCCAAGGAGCGAGATCGTGTGCTGGCTGAGGGTGAGATCGGCGCCGAACTCGCGCAAGGCGATTTCGGAGTGGTCGCGCGAGCGGACCGGTTCGGTGACAGACGTCGTGCCCTCAGCGAACAGGCCGGCGAACAGAACGCAAGTCTTTACCTGCGCGCTGGGCACCGGCAACACATAGTCGATGGGCCGCAGGGTAGCACCTTCGATTTCGAGCGGCGGAAATTTCTCCTCGCGCGCGAGGATGTGCGCGCCCATTTCGGCGAGCGGTTGGATGATGCGCCGCATGGGGCGGCGGGAGAGCGACTCGTCGCCTGCGATGCGGCTGCGGAACGGCTGCGCGGCCAGGATTCCGGAGAGCATGCGGATGGTGGAGCCCGAGTTGCCTGCGTCGAGATCGGCGGAGGGCTGGCGCAGGCCACTGAGGCCCCTGCCGTGGATCACGAACTCGGCGCCGCCGCCTTCCACCTCGATGCCGAGGGCGCGCACACAGCCGAGGGTGGAGTGGCAATCGGCGCCGGTGGAGTAGTTGCGAATGCGTGTGGCGCCTTCCGCGATGGCCGAGATCATGGCGTAGCGGTGGGAGATGGATTTGTCGCCGGGGAGCTGGATGGCACCCCTGATCCCGAGGGATGGCGAAATGCGTTTTTGCATGAGGTTATGGAACCACTCCTACGAGTTCCAAGAGTGCCACTGTGATCTGCTTCATTTGTGTTGGTGTGAGCCGCGTGAGCGGACCTTTGACTAGGCGCTGGTTGTCAATCGCGCGCACCTGATCCATCAGCAGATCGGATTGGCGCGCAAGGCGGTCCGCAGCCGGAACTCGGATACGAAGCGGCTCGGCGTTCTTCACGAGGTTGGTGGTCAGCGGGATAACCAGTGTGGACGGATGCCCAGCATCCAACAAGGCTTGCGATTGAATGATCAAAACCGGGCGCAGCTTTCCCGGCTCCATTCCGTGCGCCGGGTTGAAATCGGCCAGCCAGACCTCTCCGCGCTTACGCATCCGGGTCGCGCTCGAAAGCGGCGAATTCGGCGTTGACCTTCATGCTCTCTTCCCTTACGCGTTTGGAAACTTCGGACAGGCGTTCGGCACGGAAGCGTGCGGCAGTGTTACGATTCATGCGGCGAATCGCGATGCGTATGTACTCGGCGCGAGACACGTTGAGCTTGCCCGCGAATCGGCTGCTCTCCTCCATCAGATCTTCCGGCAGCTTCAAGGCGATGGATCGCATGGATATCTCTTAGAGATATCCTATCAGAAGTAACACGGGCCTCCTGTCTTCTTACCGTCCAAAGGCGTACCGGAAGCCGTTCTCCACCAGACCCCGCAGCTCGGCCTCGCTGAAGCCGAAGTGACGGGCGGCCAACTGGTATTCGCCCACCAGTGAGCAGCGGAACATGGCGGGGTCGTCTGTGTTCAAGACGATTGGGACGCCGGCATCGTAGAGGGGGCGCAGCGGGTGGTCGCCGATGCTCTTCACTACGCCGGTCACCAGGTTGCTGGTGATGCAGATCTCGAGCGGAATGTCATGGTCGCGCAGATGGCGCATCAGGCCGGGGTCGTGGACCGAGGCAATGCCGTGGCCGATGCGTTCGGCGCCGAGTTTCAACGCGGCCCATACGGATTCCGGGCCCATGCTCTCGCCGGCGTGGGCGGTAAGGCGGAGCCCGGACCGCCTGGCGAAAGCAAAGACCTCGGTGAACCATTCGGCGGGGCCGCGCTCCTCGCTGCCGCCGATGCCGAGCGCGACCACGCCGCGGTGCAGGCGCGCCGCCGCCAACTCCGCGACCCGCATGGTGTGATCGACGCCGAACTGGCGGACGGCGTCGAGGATCCATCGCACCTCGACCGGCGAACCGGCGGCGGCCTGGCAGATGGCATCGAAAACCGGGCCGAAGTCCTGCTCCTTCCAAATCACCACCCCGGCGGCTATGATAATCTCGGCATACCGTACATTTTGGGCGGCCAGGCGCTCCAGCAGACGGCGCGCCACCAGGCCGTAGTCCTCGGGCGTGCGCAGACGCTTGCCGATGGCGCCGAAGCTGCGGAGGAAGGCGTCGAAATCGGCGTAGGTGTAGAGGGCGCGGAATTCCTCCAGCGGAGTGGAGGGGTCGAGTTCGTGCAAGGTCTCGGGCTCTACCGAGCCCTCGAGGTGCAGATGCAGCTCGGCTTTAGGAATTTCGAGCAGGAAATCGGACATACTTGACTATTAGGCTCTCATGACTGGTGAAGAGATTGATGCAATCGTTGGCGGATATCATGGCGACGCGTTCCGCATTCTGGGACCGCACGGCATCCGCAAGAAGAACGGCAGGAATCGTTGGGAGGTGCGCGCGTTCCTGCCGCAAGCCGATGCGGCGGCGGTGCAGTTGGGCGGCCAGCGCATCGACATGGTCAAGGATCACGCGCAGGGTTTCTTCCGCGCGATGATCGATGGCGAGCAACAGCCTTATGTGCTGGTGGCGCGGCTGTGGGATGGGCGCGAGGTCGAGATCGACGACCCGTACCGGTTCGGCCCGCAGCTTTCCGCGTCCGACCTGTACCTCTACACCGAGGGCACGCTCCACGAGGCCTGGCGGACGCTGGGCGCGCATGTCTTGGAGGCGGGCGGCGTGCGCGGCGTGCGGTTCGCGGTTTGGGCGCCCAACGCGTTGTGCGTCACGCTCGCCGGCGAATTCAACGATTGGGACACGCGCCGTCACCCCATGCGGCGGCGCGATGGCGGCATCTGGGAAATCTTCATCCCCGGGCTGGACGAAGGCGCAGTGTACAAGTACAACGTACGGTCGCGCTTCGCGGCTTATCAGCAACTGAAGGCCGACCCGTTCGCCTTCGCGTGCGAGCAGCCGCCGAAATCGGCGTCGGTGGTGTGGGATCTGCGGAAATACCAGTGGCACGATGGCGAGTGGATGGCCGATCGCCCCAAGACGGCCGAGTTGCTGAAATCGCCCGTGGCCGCATACGAGGTGCATCTGGAATCGTGGATGCGCGGGCCGATGGGCCAGAGCCTGACGTACCGCGAACTGGCGGTGAAGCTGGTGGAATACGTGAGGCGGATGGGCTATACGCACATCGAGCTGCTGCCGGTCATGGAGTACCCATTTTCGGGGTCGTGGGGCTACCAGGTGATCGGCTATTTCGCGCCCACTTCCCGCTTCGGCACGCCGGACGACTTCAAGTATTTTGTGGACGCCTGCCATCAGGCGGGAATCGGCGTCATCGTGGACTGGGTGCCCGCGCATTTTCCCAAGGACGCCCACGGCCTGGTCTTCTTCGATGGCACGGCGCTCTACGAGCACGCCGACCCGCGCAAGGGCGAGCACCGGGACTGGGGCACGCTGATTTTCAACTATGGCCGGAACGAAGTCCGGTCGTTCCTGATCTCGAACGCGCTCTTCCTGCTGAAGGAGTATCACATCGACGGATTGCGGGTGGATGCCGTAGCATCGATGCTGTACCTGGATTACTCGCGCAAGGCGGGCGAATGGATTCCCAATCAGTACGGCGGCAACGAGAACCTGGAGGCCATCGATTTCTTGCGCCGCTTCAACGAACTGGCGCACGCCATCCCCGGGGTCTTCACGGTGGCGGAGGAATCCACGGCGTTCGCGGGAGTTTCCAAGCCGGTGTACCTCAATGGCTTGGGCTTCACCATGAAGTGGAACATGGGCTGGATGCACGACATGCTGGATTACTTCTCCAACGACCCGATCTACCGCAAGTATCACCACAACAGCATCACCTTCAGCCTGCTCTATGCCTTCACGGAAAACTTTGTGCTGCCGGTATCGCACGACGAAGTAGTGCACGGCAAAGGGTCGCTGCTGAATAAGATGCCGGGCGACGAGTGGCGCCAGTTTGCCAACGTCCGCGCCTTTCTGGCCTACATGTGGACGCACCCGGGCAAGAAACTGCTCTTCATGGGCCAGGACATCGGCCAGCGCGAGGAGTGGAACCATGGCGCGGGTATCCGGTGGGAACTGCTGGAGTTCGAACCGCACCGAAAGCTGCAGGCGCTGATGCGCGAGCTGAACCGGCTGTATCGCCAGACCCCGGCGCTGCACCAGGTGGACTTCCACTACACCGGCTTCGAGTGGGTGGACTTTCACGACGTCAACAGCTCGATCATCGCTTTTCTGCGGCGGGCCGAAGATCCGAGGGACTTTGTGCTGGTCTGCTGCAATTTCACTCCGGTGCCGCGGAGCGGGTACCGGTTCGGGGTGCCGGAGGAGGGCTTCTACAAGGAGATTCTCAATACGGATTCGGAATTGTTCGGCGGGTCGAACCTGGGGAACGGCGGGTTGGTTTCGTCGCAGGCGACTCCGATGCACAATCGGACTCACAGTATAGGGGTGATGCTGCCGCCGCTGAGCGTGGTAGCGTTCCAGAAGCTCTGAGCGATGCCGAAGTACGACGCGATCATCGTGGGCGGCGGACATAACGGGTTAGTCACGGCCGCTTATCTGGCGCGCGCCGGGCGCACCGTGCTGGTATTGGAGCGCCGCGAACTGGTGGGCGGCTGTGCGGTAACCGAGGAGCTCTGGCCCGGGTATCGCGTCTCCAGCGCCGCGTATCTCACCAGCCTGATGCAGGAACGTATCGTCCGCGAGCTGGAACTGGAGCGGTTCGGCTACCGCGTGGACGCCAAGGACCCCGCGTTCTTCTCGGCGTTCCCGGATGGGCGCCATTTCTTCATGTGGCAGGACCGCGCCCAGACGCTGGCGGAGATCGCCAGGTTCTCGCGCCGCGACGCCGAGGTCTACCCGGCCTACGAGGATCTGATCGAACGCATTTCGAAGGTGGTGGAAGGACTGCTGTTGACCACGCCGCCGAACTTCCCGCCGCAGACCGGATTCGATTTCATCGACTACCTGAAGCTGGCGGGTAGATTGCGTGGGCTCAACGCCAGGGATGTGGTGGCGCTGGTCAAGATTTTCACGCAGAGCGCGGCCGAGTTTCTGGACGAGTGGTTCGAGTCGGAACAGGTGAAGGTGACGCTGGCCACGGATGGCGTGATCGGCGCCAATGGCGGGCCGCGGTCGCCGGGCACGGCGTATATTCTGCTGCATCATTGCATGGGCGGGGTGGCCGGACATCGCGGGCTGTGGGGTTTTGTTCGCGGCGGCATGGGCGCGGTGTCGGAGGCGATTGCGGCCTCGGCGCGCGCTCAGGGCGCGGAGATCCGCACCAAGGCGCCGGTGGCCAAAGTGACGGTGCGTAGCGGGCGCGCGCAGTCGGTGGTGCTGGAAAATGGAGAGGAGATCGAGGGCGGGGTGATCGCTTCCAACCTCGACCCCAAGTTGACCTTCCTGCGCCTGGTGGACGAGCGCGATCTGGAACCGGAATTCCTCACGGCGATCCGCCATTTCCGCATCGAAGGCACCAGTTGCAAGATCAACCTGGCGTTGAACGGGCTGCCCGAGTTCACCGCCTACCCCGGCGCGCCGGGACCGCACCACCGCGCCACCATGCACATCTGCCCGAGCATCGACTACGTGGAGCGGGCATGGGACGACGCCAAGTATGGCCGCGCCTCCGAGCGGCCGCTGCTGGAGCTGACGATTCCGACCCTGTACGACCCGTCACTGGCCCCCCCGGGCAAGCACGTGATGGGGATCTTCCTGCAGTACGCTCCGTACAGCTTGCGGGAGGGCACCTGGGAACAACTGCGCGAGCCATTCGGCGACCGCGTGATCTCGCTGATTGAAGAGTACGCGCCAAACTTCCGCCGGCTCGTCGAGCACCGGCAGGTGCTGTCGCCGCTCGATCTGGAGCGGCGATTCGGGATCACCGGCGGCAACATTTTCCACGGGGAGATGAGCCTCGACCAGATGTTCGTGATGCGCCCGGTGGCCGGCTGGGCGCGCTACCGGACGCCGGTGAAGGGCCTGTTCCTTTGCGGGTCGGGCGCGCACCCGGGTGGTGGAGTGATGGGCGCGCCGGGTTTCAATTGCGCGCGGGAGATGTTGAAGGGCTATTAGACCACGGCGCCGCTCAGGGCGAGCAGAAAGGCACTCATCCAGGTCATTCGATAGATGCGGGCTGGATGAGTTTGGCAACAACGCAGTTACAGGCAGTGACTACTTGCGCGACCCCGGCAGTGAATTTCGCCTGCACCGGCAGTGGTTTGTGAATGGCGTTATGCATGAATTGTTGGAAACAGACTCGCCGTGGCCGCCAAAGACCGGCTGTATCGCTGTCTGGACCGGGTGCTGCCGCACAAACAGGAGTTGTTTGTCTCGTTGAAATGAAACAGAAGTGGGCCGAGTTGTTCCACTCCGGCTTTGAGGTGCTGCTCTACGGTCTCACGCGCATGTACTTCGAAGGAGAAGTGGAGCAGAACCCGAAAGCCAGGCGTCGCTACAGCCGGGATAAAAGACCGGACTGTCTGCAATTGGTGATCGCGTTGGTGGTAACCACGGACTGGCTGCCGCTCGCCTGACGAAGTGATGAAGGGCAACTCGTCGGACCGCACCACGCTGCTGGTCATTCTGTAGCACGCTGTCGAACTCTACGTGCTGGCCAAAGGCCGCTTCGCATGGGCCTGCAAGCAGGCTGCATTTCTCCAGCCGGACCCGCCCGCGTTCGGTGAAGGAGTTCCACGCTCAACTTTCATGTGCTGAACAGAACTGAACGGTTGCGCAGCGTGGCGGTCACCAGGGTGTACCCACCGCAAAACTTGATACATTCGTAAACATGCCATTCATATCGGCAAAACCAATTGCTTATAGCCCGACTTGATGCCACAACTCGCACCCCGGCCAGCAATCGCCGAAGATCCGCGGGCGACGCAGTTCCAACCCACTCAGCTTCACCTGGATACTGTCCAGCACGTCGGGTGGCACTTCCCGGTCGTCTGGGAACAGGCTGAGGGTTCGGGTCTTCTCGTTCGTCTTCGTCGAAGACCTCCGGGGTCTTGCGCCATGCGCCTTGCTGCTGGTCGTTGATCTTGCCTAGATGCAGATCGTCCGCCGCACGGTCCGCGAGTTTTAGAAGCATGAGAAGCAGCAGAATGCCGGAAGTCGAGTCGAAGGAAAGAGGGTAGGCTTTCATAAAGCCATTTTCGGGCCTTTTTAGAGGGGTCGTTGTGTGGGGATGACTGTGTGATGAGGCTTTCACCACGCCCTGCTGGCACCAGCCCATCTTTAACCGTGTCGACCTCTCGGACACAATGGATCGGATGTGGCAGAAAAATACACTATCAAAATGATTGATCGTCGCGATCAATATTACCTTTTGAACCTCTTGAGTCGTGTGGTGCGGTTCTACAGGAGTCAACGACTGGATGGCTGTGCCTAGCTCAGTGTCCGTGTAGGCGGGCTGGTTTGTCGGCGGCCGTGGCGGCCGTCTTTTCTCTTGACTCGGTTATGAAAACGTACCAATATTCTAAGAATAACGGAGTGAAAATTCGGCAGAGCGCAGCTACCAAGTGTTGCATTTTTCCGCAGGTCGGCTTCGGTATCTGAACCGAACGACCTGAGCGGGGTCAGTCTGCCAGCGTCAGTCTAAGTTCTGCCAGGGATGCGAAGCTCAGAAGGGAAACTCGGAGCGACAAATCTGGGTCTTTTCTGGGCTTTATTGAGGCTTTATAAGGGGGCTTCATTTTTCTGGTAGACAAAGGTAGCTTTCTGAGCTAGAATACGCCACATTATCCGTCCTGATTCGTTTGGGGGCTGTATCAGAAGCAGACCGACTGCATCTGTCAGCCAGGGGGTGGTTGGAAGGAAAGGGGAACTCAATGAAATCAAGCACAGGGGTACGTATCTTTGCATCGATGCTTTTGATTCTAGGCGCCATGGCACCCGAAGGCGTGCATGGGCAGTCTATTTACGGGGGAGTCCGGGGGTTGATAACGGACAAGGCCGGCGCCGTCGTGCAAGACGCCGTGGTGACGCTGACCAACGAAGGAACCAATGCCAAGCGCTCCACCGTTACCAATTCGGCCGGCGAATACGTGTTTAGCCAGGTTGTGCCGAGCGGGTACACGGTCACGGTGGAGATGAAAGGATTTAAGAAGAGCGAAACCAAGGGCGTCATCGTCGAAACTCAGAGCCAGATCACGGTGGACGTGCCACTCGAGGTCGGCAATGTGACCGAGAGCATTTATGTGACAGAGGAGGCTCCTCTTCTGGACGTCTCCAGCGCCTCCATGGGCCAGGTGATCGACCGGCAGAAAATAGTCGATCTGCCGATCCTGGGACGCAATCCCTATCTGTTCTCGCGGTTCGCCAACAATGTGGCGCCCGTGGGACATCCCGGGTATGTGCGTATGCAGGATCAATCCGGCTCTTCGATGATCTCCATCGCCGGCGGACCGGTTCGCGGCAACAACTACTTAATAGACGGCGTGCCGATTACCGATATGAACAACCGGGCGGTGATCATCGCGTCCCTGGAATCGGTCCAGGAGATGAAGGTTCAATCCAACACGTACGACGCCGAGATCGGGCGTTCGGGCGGCGGCATGTTCAACACCATGCTCAAGAGCGGCACCAACCAGTTCCATGGTTCCCTGGGCGGCTACATCCGTCAGACAGACTGGCTGGCCAATCTCTACTTTGCGCGTGGCGCCGGGCAGCCGATTGTCGACCAGCCCTTCCGCAACTACTACGGCAGCTTGGGCGGTCCCGTCGCGATTCCCAAGGTTTACAACGGAAAGGACAAGACGTTTTTCTTCGCCACGTTTGAGGGTTATCGTGACACGCAAGCGGTCTCTGGGATCACCAACATGCCGACCTTGCTGGAGCGATCCGGGGATTTCTCGGCTTCGGGCAGAACGATCTACGACCCGAGCACCACCGACGCGGCGGGTAACCGCTTGCCTTTCCCCGGCAACATCATCCCGATCAACCGGCAGAACGCGGTGGGAAAGAGCGTGGCGAACCTGCTCGCCAAGCCCAATGCGCCGACTGGCGGCTTCGGCTCGCCCAACACGAACTACCAGGGATCGCTTCCCAGCAAAGCCGACCAGAAGACCGTCAAGGTCGATCACCGCATTGGGAATTGGATGAGCATCACCGCATCGTACCTGCGCTACAACTCGCTGGAGCCGGGCGAAACCTGGTTTCCCGACCTGCCCACCTCTCCTAGCCAGTGGCGGCTGGATCGCCGCGTGGACGCGACGAACGTCAGCACCACGATGACGGTTAACCCGACGACGGTCGTCACCGCCCGATACGGATTCAACCGGTTCCCGAACTATGGGTTTATGAAGTACCAGAACGTGAACCTTGCGGCTCTCGGCTTCTCGCCCAATTTCGTGAATAACGTCAGCATCAACAACATGCCGGCCTTCGGCTTCCAGAATTTCCAGGGCTTCGGGGAAGGCATCTCCACTTACGTCCCCAATTCTCACAGCCTGAACGGCGCGGTTTCCAAGTATGCCGGCATTCACAGTCTGAAGGCCGGCGTCGACTACCGCAAGTTGTTAACCAGCGGCTTGGATCTGGGCAACGGCAGCGGCAACTTCGGGTTCGACAACCAGTTCACGCGAAAGTACTATGGTTCGAGTTCGGTCGACGCGTCCGGCAACCCCACACCAGTCAGCGGCGCCGATATCGCCGACTTGCTACTGGGGGCGCCGAGTTCCGCGAGCGCCAGCAGGAGCACCAAGCTGAACGAGTTCATCCAATATTATTCCGGATGGATTCAGGACGATATCCGCTTGCGCCACAACCTGACGATCAACATCGGGATGCGCTGGGAACACGAAACCGGCCTGCAGGAGCAAAACAACAACCTGATTGTCGGCTTTGACCGGAACGCGGTCAATTCCTTGTCGAACCAGCTCGGGATAACCGTCAAGGGCGCAGTCCTCTTCCCGGGTATCAACACCACGAAAAACAGCACGAGCAACCCGGTCAACAATAAGCTCTCTCCGCGCATCGGAGCCGCCTATCAGTTGAATTCCAAAACGACGATCCGCGGCGGTTTCGGCATCTTCTGGGCTCCCAATCTCGCCTTCAACAGTCCGTACCTCTCGGAAGGCTACAACGCGACAACCTCTCCGCTGAATTCCAATGACGGCGGCAAGACGCCGGCCATCAATCTCTCGGACCCCTTCGTCGCTGGCATTGTCAAGCCCATCGGCAACGCAAAGGGCGACCAGACAGGCTTGGGAATCGGATTGAGCATCATCGATCCGAACGCCAAGTCTACCTGGATCGAGCAGTTCAGTTTCGACGTCCAGCGGGAATTGCCCTGGTCGGTCGGGATCGGTATCGGCTACGTCGGCAGCCGGAGCCACAACCTGACCCTCGGCACGCCATCTCTGAATATCAACCAGTTGGAGCCGCAGTATGCTTCGCTGGGCGTGGCGGCTCTCTCCGCCTCGGTGAAAAACCCCTTCTTCACCCCTGGCGGCAATGGGATTCTCGGCAGCCAGACGGTGACCAGGGCCCAGTTGCTGAGGCCGTTCCCGGCATTCGGCGACATCAACCTCCTCTACAGCGACCAGAACAAAGCCAAATACGACTCGATGGCCTTCCGCATGCAAAAGCGCATGTCGCAGGGCCTCAATCTCCTCGCCCAATTCACGTGGGCGCGGGCGTTCGACCGGAGTTCGGGCGGGGTCGGCAACGATGCCAACGGCAATCAGGCTGGACCGCAGAACGTGTACGATTTGGCGTCCGAGTGGTCCCCGTCAAACTTTATCGCCCCGTTCCGGTTCAGCACGACGATCAGCTATGAGCTCCCCTTTGGCAAAGGCAAGGCCCTGCTAGGGAGCGTCAACAGGCTGGCCGACCTGGCGGTTGGCGGGTGGTCCATCAACCTGACCAACCAGACCCAGTCCGGATTCTATCTGAATATCCTGGCTGCTAACAACGACAACAGCGTGATGTTTACGGCCAGCGAGCGCCCGAATGCGACCGGCCAAACCCCGGCTACATCGGGTAGCGTCGGCTCGCGCGTCAACAGTGGCTGGCTCAATCCCGCAGCCTTTAGCCAGCCCACCGCTCTGACGTTTGGCAACACCTCTCGCACGATGAACGTCCTGGGACCTGGTTTGTACAACTGGGACGCCTCCGTGTTCAAGACCTTCTCTGTCACCGAGAAGTTCAAGGCTCAGTTCCGCGGAGAAATCCTGAATGCGACCAACACGCCGTTCTTCCGTGCGCCCAACACCTCCTGGCCGCTGCCGACCAAGGACTCCAAGGGCAATCTCACGTACGGGACGTTCGGCATCGTGAATAATCAGGGCAACTTCAACCGTATGGTTCAGTTGGGACTGAGGGTGTATTTCTAAACTCAGGCTGTGCGTTCGACCTTAACCAGCAACGCCGCCGAACAGCACTTCGATTGGAGAAGCCGGCCCCGCGATTGCGGGACCGGCTTTTTCGCCTTGGGATGGGTTCGAAATCTTAGAGCGCGGGCCGGAAATTCGTAACTCCACCGCGCTCTGGGGACAACGGCAAATTAAGAGGTAGTTCCGGCTCGAAGCTCTGATTATGCCGTTGTTCCATCCTGGGCCACCTGCGCGGGCTGCGCGTCCGACGCATCGGCTAAGAGCCGGCTTTAATGACATGGGCCTGCCGCTGGGCGCGTCGCTCGAACCTGTCAAGCGGCGCGGTCGAACCGCTCCGCATGGTCAAGTCGCCCACCGAGATCGCGCGCACCGCGAACCCCAGGTTAGGTTCGTGAGCTTTCAGACGATGTGCCGGCGCGCGCCGCCGCATCGCGCCCTGGTAACCGCCCTCCGCCCAACCTGTCCAGCTCTGTTCAGCACATATAAATTGTGGGGCTTCCACCATTCCCACGGCTTGGACCTCGCTCGTGTGACGTTTTCCGACATGAATGTAATAAAGAGTACGTTATCGAAACGGCTGATCGTTGCCATCAATATTACTTGTCGATTCTTGCGGGCGATTGTATTCGTGCTGTGATATATTTCCAAGAATATTGAATGGTCCGCTTGCACAGACGGAGTGATGGGCTGGCTTCAGGCGCGACCGAAACCACATTGCGCAGGGTAGCAACCGAAGAGGAGGGATACGGAGATGTTGTTAGTTACCAGGAAGATACGGCGTTCGAGCGAACTTATCCGTACCGTGAGCATCACGGTGCTGGCGATGGCTTTGGCGATCTTGCCGCTGCTTGCCCAGTCGTACTACGGCGTGGTCCGCGGGTTGGTAGTGGATCAGAACAGCGGCGTGCTCGTAGGCGCCAAAGTCACAATCATTAACGAGGGAACTTCCGAACAGCGGGCCATTGCCACAAGCAGTAACGGCGACTACGTGTTCAGCGAAGTGGTCCCCGCCACCTATTCCGTGGTCTGCGAGGCCCCGGGATTTAAGAGATTTGAGCGGAGGGGCATTGTGGTTGCCACGCAGGCGCAGGTCACCGCGGACTTGAAAATGGAAGTGGGCCAGGTGACCGAAAGCGTCAACGTGAATGAACAGGCTCCCCTGGTGGACAGCGCCACTGCCTCACAGGGCCAACTGCTCGACAACCAGAAACTGGTCGACCTGCCGAATCTGGGCCGCAACCCGTTCATGATGTCCAAGCTGTCCCAGAATACCGTGCAAGTGGGCCCTCCCGCGTACAACCGCATGGAGGATCAGAGCGGATCGTCGATGATCTCGATTGCCGGTGGCCCCGTTCGCGGCAATAATTACCTGCTCGACGGCATTCCCATTACCGACGCCAACAATCGCGCCATCATCATTCCCACGCTGGAGTCGGTGCAGGAGGTGAAGATCCAAGCCAACACCTACGATGCCGAAATGGCGCGCACCGGTGGCGGGATGTTCAATACCCTGATGAAATCGGGCACGAACGCCTACCATGGCAGCTTATACGGCCACCTGCGCCGTACCTCCTGGGACGCCAACGCCTTCTTCAGCAATTCAGCCGGCATTCCCATTACGGACCAGCCCAACACGACCTGGGGCGCCAGTTTCGGCGGCAGAGTCAAGATTCCTCATGTGTATGACGGGAAAAACAAGACTTTCTTTTTCCTGGGCTTTGAGCACTATGACGACTGGTCGTCGGATTCGGCCAACTTCAACCTGCCCACCGTGGCGGAACGCTCCGGCGATTTTTCCAAGTCCTTCGTATCGGCCGGTGGGCCGCTGGTGAAGGTCATCGATCCGCTGAGTGGCAGCCCGTTCCCGGGTAACATCATTCCCACTAACCGGATTACCGCGGTAGGCGCCGGCGTCGCTTCCTACTATCCGGCGCCGACAACCGCGCCGGCCTATTATGGCGCCAACGACCTGACCTTGTCCTCCTTGATCAAGGCTCGCGCCGTTCAGTATACGGCGAAAATCGACCAGGATTTCTTTCCCTGGTGGCGTGCCAGCCTGAGCTACCTGCGCTATTACTCCCTGGAACCAGGCGACACCTGGTTCAACCTGCCGTCCACCCAGAGCGGGTGGCGGCTGCTGCGCCGGGTCGATGCCACCGCGATCAACAATATTTTCACCATCAGTCCCACGACGGTGGTGACCGTGCGCTACGGTTTCAACCGCTTTCCGAACTACGACTACAACAGTTCGCAGGGCTTTGACATTTCGCGGCTTGGCTTCAGCAAGGGCTATGCGAGCAGCGTCTCGCCGGCCGCGGCCGAATTCCCACAGATCAATATGACGAGCATCTACTCTTTAGGAGACAGCGGCGACTGGGCTTATTACGACGAGGCCTCGCATAATTTCTCCGCCAGCGTGGACAAGTTCGTCGGCCGTCACAGTCTGCGGGGCGGTTTCGACTACCGGAAGCTCGCAACTTCGGGCTCCGGCATCAATTGCACCACGGGCTGCTACACCTTCAACAGCAACTCCAGCCTTGCCAATAGCAACACCGGCGTGGACCTCGCCGATCTGCTCCTCGGGTTGCCCTTCGACCGCAATGCCGATACGGCGGCAACGCTGACCGATTACATCCCATACTACGCCTGGTTCGTCCAAGACAACATCCGCTGGACCAGCAAACTCACCATGAACCTTGGGATCCGCTGGGAGCATGAAGGCGGCGTGCGTGAAGCCAACAACGGCATCCTGGTTGGTTTCAATACCACCGCCACCAACCCGATTGCCTCGCAGGTTCCCAGCCTGAACCTCAAGGGCGCCGCGGAATACGCAGGGGTAGGGGGAGCGCCGATCTCGGTTGGCAATTACAACAGCCAGAAGTGGGGCCCGCGCGTGGGAGTCGCCTATCAGCTCAACTCCAAGACGGTACTCCGCGGCGGTTATGGCCTTTTCTGGGCGCCGCAACTCTACCTTGGCGGCCCGCTGGCCACGCCGGGCTACGCCAACGTCACAGACTACACAGCCAAGTCTTCCACCGACGTTCTGACCAATCCGTTCCCGAGCGGCCTCGTCGCCCCGCTGGGCAACTCCCAGGGAGCGGCCGTCGGCATCGGCACGAGCCTGAACAACCTGATCGATCCGAATACGAAGTCGCCCCGCGTGCATCAGTATTCGGTTGACGTGCAGCGGGAAGTGGGCGGCGGCGTCGCCATCGAGGTCGGCTTTGTCGGGTCTCATTCCACTCACCTCACATTGGGCCAGCCAACCGTCAATATCGACGCGCTCAACCCGAGTTTCTTGAGCCAGGGAGCGGCTGCCCTGAATGCGCCGGTGGCGAACCCGTTCTATGGCGTGCCGGCGGTGGCCGGAGGCAGTTTGTCCAGCCAGACCATCCCCGCTTTCCGTCTGATGCTGCCTTACCCGGCCTATACCGGGATCAACCTGAGATTTGGCGATACCAACTACGCCAACTACACCTCCATGGTGATTAAGGCCACCAAGCGATTCAGCCATGGTCTGACCTTCCTGAGCACGTTTACCTGGTCGAAGAACCAGGATGAGAGCTCCGGCGGCGTGGGTAGCAGTCTCAACGGTAGCCCGGGCGGCCCGCAGAACCCCTATACGTTTGCCGGAGAGTACAGCTACTCGAACGTAGACACCCCGCTGCGTTGGGCAACTTCGATATCGTATGAACTTCCCATCGGCAAAGGCAAGGCATTGGCCAACACCAGCAGCCGGGCACTCGATATGATCGTCGGCGGTTGGGTTTTCAACACCGTCTCCGTTTACCAGACCGGTTTCCCGCTGCAAATCTACCAGAACAACGCCAACTCTCAGTACGGCTACGCCGTGCAGCGCCCGAATATGAGCAGCACTTCACCCGCCACCAGCGGGAGCCTGGAGCAGCGTCTCTACAACTACATCAATCCCGGGGCCTTCTCCGCGGCGCCGGCGGCGACCTTTGGCAATACTCCCCGTACCCTGGGGAACCTGCGCGGCCCCACTCAGGCGAATTGGGACATTTCCATATTTAAGAACATCGCTCTGAAGGAGCGGGCCAAGGCGCAGTTCCGGGCCGAAGCGCTCAATGCGTTCAACACGCCGTATTTCTATTCGCCGAACACCAACATCTCGAGCGGAAGCTTCGGGCAGATCACCGGTCAGGCGAACTTCGCGCGGCAACTGCAACTGGCAATCCGGGTTTCGTTCTAGCCCGGGCGACGGGGCAGGCGCAAGCGCGCCTGCCCCCGAAACCCGCCTGCTAGACTGGCCCCATGCCTCCAACTGAGCAGGAACTTCGACGCCAGAACCTCGCCGCGTCTTTCGCCGAACGCAAGATCGACGCGTTGCTGGTCTCCTTCGGCCCCAATTTGCGCTATCTCTCGGGCTTCACCGGCAGCAACGGCAATCTCCTGCTGCTCCCCGGCAAGTCGATCCTCTTCACCGATCCCCGTTATCAGACTCAGGCTCCGCAGGAAACCACCTGCCAGGTGAAGATCGCCAAAGGCCCGTTGACGGCCGGCGTGATGGCCGCCATCAAGCGGTTGCGCGTCCGACGCATCGGCTACGAACCGGCTTGGATGACATGCGAGGCGTTTGAAACGCTGAAGTCCGGCCTGCCGCTGGGCGCCTCGCTCGAACCGGTTAACGGCGCCGTCGAACAGTTCCGCATGGTCAAGTCGCCCACCGAGATCGCGCGCATCCGCCGCTCGGTGGAAACCAACTCGCGCGCCTTCGAACAGGCCGTGGCGCGCGTGCGCCCCGGCATGAAGGAGCGGGATCTCGCGGCCGACCTGGAATACCGCATGCGCCGCTTGGGGGCCGAAAAGCCAAGCTTCGAAACTATCGTCGCCGGGGGCCGCCGCTCGGCGCTCCCGCATGCCCAACCTGGCGCGGCCCCCCTGAAGATGGGGGATCTCGTGGTGGTAGACATGGGAGCAATCGAGGACGGCTACTGCAGCGACATGACCCGCATGCTGTTCCTGGGCGCTCCCCCAGCCAGGGTGAAGCGCACCTACCGCGCAGTGCTGGAAGCCCAACTGGCCGCCCTCGACGCCGTACGCGGCGGCGCGCGCACCGCCCGCGTGGACGCCGCGGCGCGCAATGTCCTGAAAGCCTACGGCCTCGACCAGGCCTTCCTCCACTCTACCGGCCACGGCCTTGGCCTCGAAATCCACGAACCGCCTCGCATCGGCAAGCGCGACAAAACCCGCCTGCAAGCGGGCATGGCGATCACCATCGAGCCTGGCGTCTATCTGGAAGACTTCGGGGGCATTCGGATTGAGGACACGGTAGTAGTAACGGAAAACGGCTGTAAGATCCTGACGCCGACAACCAAGGAACTGCGCCTGATCTGATTCAGGCGTGATCCTGCTTCAACTGGGCCACCAGCGCGATGTATTGCCGCATGGCATCGTCCGCGGGTGTGCCTCGCAAATCGTCCCAGGCGTCGTATTTCGCGCGGCGCACGAAGTCCAACCCGCCGGGAGGCTCGCCCTCTGCGTCGCCCACGGTAGCTTGTTTGTAGAGGGCGTAAAGGCGGAGCAGCGTCGTGTTGTCCGGACGCCTGGCGAACCCGTTGACGTCCTGCTGGGCCCGGGTGAATTGAGCCTGAAGATCGGACATATTCCTCCTTCGCATGCCTGTTTCGCGGCCGCTGTATTTCAGTCTAATGCATCCGATATGCCATATGTTCAAGCGGAGTCCTGTAAACTAATCGGTCATGTTACGAATGAAGCTTACAATCGCGCTGGCGGTAATCGTGGTGTGCTGCAGCTCCGTTTCCGCCCAGGTTGCGGCCAGGGAGCGAATGGTCGTCATCATAAGCCTGGACGGCTTCCCGGCTTTTGCTCTAGACGATCCGAGGCTCCCGATTCCCACCTTGCGCCGCCTGATCCGGAACGGCGCCGCCGCGCGGATGGCCACCGTCAATCCGACCGTCACCTGGCCCAATCACACGAGCATGGTGACTGGCGTCCGCGCCGATGAGCACGGCTTGCTGGCCAACGGAACCATTGCCCCGACTGGCGGATGGCCGCCCGTCAAAGTCGAACCGATGATCGGGAAGGAGAAAATGGTCCACGTTCCCACCGTGTACGACGCAGCCTTCCAGGCCGGGCTCACGACCGCGCAGGTGGATTGGGTGGCCATCCACCAGGCGGCGACGATTACTTGGGCGTTCAGCGAGTGGGCATCGGCGGACGGGCCGGTGGAGCGCGAAATGATCCGGAATGGGGCGATCGCCGCGGCGGATATCGAAAACTTTGCCAAATCGAATATCCTGTTCCGCGATCAGGTCTGGACCACCGCCGCGGTTTACCTGATTCGCGAGCATACGCCCAACCTGCTGCTGTTCCACCTGCTCTCGCTCGATTCGGTGCACCACACTTACGGGCCACGGACCCTGGCCGCTACTTCCGCGATCGCGTTCCTGGATAGCTGCGTCGCGCGGGTGGTCGACGCGGTTGGCGGGGCGGGGAAGGGCCAAAGCACGACGTTCTTTGTGGTCTCCGACCACGGATTCAAACGATTCACGAAAGAGATTCGCCCCTCGGCGGCATTCGCTGCGGCCGGCCTGGCTGGCAAGGTCTATGTAATGCCGGAAGGCGGTTCGGCCTATGTATACTTCGACCGATCTGAAGCCGCCGAACTAGCCCCCAAAGCGATTCAGGCGCTCGCCGGCGTGGAAGGGATCGACCAGATCGTCGGGCCGAGTGGCTTTGCGGCGCTGGGGCTGCCGCAACCTGAACGGGAACCGCAGATGTACCAACTGCTGCTCACCGCCAAGGAGGGCTACGCCTTCACGGGAGCCACGGGTGGCCCCGTGACAGCGGCGATCGCCCAGCAAGCCGGCGGTCACGGATACCTGGCCAGCGACCCGGATATGGACGCGATCTTCATCGCCAGCGGTTATGGAGTCCGCGCCGGCGCCCGGTTGGACAAAGTAGCGAACCTCGACATCGCGCCGACCGTGGCGAAGCTGCTGGGTGTGGCGCTGCCGAATGCGAAAGGGAAGCCGATTCCGCTCCAGTAAGGGGGGTGCTTAACCGAAGGTGGGTGCGCCTAAGGCGACCCCCCGCGGCGAAAAACGGGACATCAATGTCCCGTTTTCAGGGTTACATTTACTGAAAACAAAGGCTTTGTGCTGTTTGCACGGGACATTTTTGTCCCGTTTGCCGGTTTCTTTCTGAGAAAGATCTGCGGGAGGTAAGTGCCTCCCTAACGTCCATCATGGCACGCAGGGGTAGGGGCACGAAGGGTGCGAAGAGGTGGCGGGTGGCCGTAATCGGTTGATCTATATGGCAGTTACGAGCCCGAAAATATTTTGGAAAAACGTGTGACTGAAAAAGCGCGAACGGGCTGGCGGGCTTTTGGAGGAGTTAGTGGAATTCCTCCGGCGCGCCGCCAGGCACCGTTTCAGATCGGCCAACTCCTTTCGGCATCGGCGATTTGCGAGGAGTGGCACCCTCTGCTTTGCAGGAATGGGTGATCGTGTCAAGGGGAAAGGCGAGACGATTTCAGGCCGTCGTCACGGGTACGGATCATGCGGGAGGTGGCCCGCCAGTCGGATGAGCAGAGCAGTACCGGACGATGACCCCAGGCGAGATACTACCGCCTAAGCAAATTCGGGCGTCGAGTTCGGGAGGCGGACGTATCGCGCCTCAAACGAGTTGTGCGGGTTCCCGATGCCGCTGCAGTGGACCCTGATGCGATTCATCGTAGCTGCGGTTGGTTGGATCGTGCTGATGGTTGCCGCAGCTTGGCTCCGGATGAGGAGCTCTGTTCGAACACGGAAGTTTTGACTTTGATTGCCGACGCGAGAGCTTCGCGATGTAAGGCCATGGGTGGACGCATTCCGGTTCCTTGTGTGAAACTGAAGTTATCACCATGCACAATCTGGAAGCGGTCCCGCCGGCCCCGGATCTTCCGGCGCTGGAGGAGGAAATCCTAGCCTTCTGGCGCGACTCGCAGGCGTTCAACAAGCTGAGAAAACTCCGGGAAAACCAGCCGTTATTCCGGTTCGTGGACGGCCCCATCACCGCCAACAATCCGATGGGCGCGCACCACGCCTGGGGCAGGACGCTGAAGGACGTGTTTCTGCGCTACAAGGCGCTGACCGGCCACTCCATGTTGTACCAGAACGGATTCGATTGCCAGGGTCTGTGGGTGGAAGTGGAAGTCGAGCGCGCGCTGGGATTTAACGGCAAACCCGATATCGAACGTTTCGGCATCGACAACTTCTCCCGCAAGTGCCGCGAGCGCGTGGAGACGTTCAGCAAGGTGATTACGGAGCAATCCATCCGGCTCGGCCAGTGGATGGATTGGGATCACTCCTACTACACGCACGACGACAGCAACATTCTGGGCATCTGGGCCTTCCTCAAAGAATGCAACCGGCGCGGGTGGCTGTACCAGAAGGGGCTGCCCATGCCGTGGTGTTTTCGCTGCGGCACCAGCCTTTCCGAGCACGAGATGGCGGGCTCGCACAAAGACATGGAGCACCTCTCGGTCTTCGTGATGACGCCGCTGAAGCCGGATCCTTCGCGCCGCCTGCTGGTCTGGACCACCACGCCGTGGACGCTGAGCGCCAACGTGGCCGCGGCGGTGAATCCCTTGCTGACCTACTGCGAGTTGAGTTCCAGCCACTGGGACTTCACGCTGATTCTGTGCGAAGACGCGCTCGACAAAGTGCGGGAATTCCACCCCAAGGTGGTCCGCAAGTTCCCCGGCGAAGAGTTGGTGGGGCTGGAGTACGAGCCGTTCCATGCGGAGTTGGAGCCACAGGCGGGGATCGCGCACAAGATCGTGCCGTGGAGCGCCGTCGATGCCAAGGAAGGTGTTGGGGTGGTACACATCGCGCCCGGCTGCGGCCGCGAGGACCACGACCTCGGCCAGGCGCTCGATCTGCCCACAATATCCCCGGTGGACGGCAACGGCCATTTCCTTTCCGGCTTCGGATGGCTGTCCGGCAAGCATGTATTGGAGGTGCCCCAGCAGATCGCCGATCGTCTGCAAGAGGCCGGCCGTCTGCTCAAGTCCGCGATGTACAAACACAGTTACCCGGTGTGCTGGCGCTGCAAGACGGAACTGATTTTCCGGCTGGTGGACGAGTGGTTTATCAGTTGCTTCGAGGTGCGCCCGATGATGATGGAGGCAGCGCGCACCGTCGTCTGGATGCCGGACTACATCGGCAAGGCCATGGAAGACTGGCTGACCAACATGGGCGATTGGTGTATCTCGCGCAAACGATTCTGGGGGCTGCCGCTGCCGTTCTACCTCTGCGCGGCGTGCGGCGAACGCACCGTGGTGGGGTCGCGCCCGGAATTGCGCGAACTGGCGGTGGACGCGACGGTGGTGGACCGGATGCCAGAATTCCACCGGCCGTGGATCGACCAGGTTCGCATCCGCTGCCCGAAGTGCTCGGCGGAGACGCCGCGCGTGGTCGAGGTGGGCGATTGCTGGCTGGACGCGGGGATCGTGCCTTACAGCACGTTGGGCTACTTCGACGAGCGCGAGCGCTGGTTGCGCTCGTATCCGGCGGAATGGATCTCCGAGATGCGCGAGCAGGTCCGGCTGTGGTTCTACTCGATGCTCTTCATGAGCGTGACGCTCAGCGGACGCTCGCCCTATGAAAAAGTGCTCTCGTACGAGACCATGGTGAGCGAGGAGGGTTCGCGGTTTTCGAAGACCGGCTTCATGATCCGCTTCGACGAGGCCGTAGCCAAAGTAGGCGCCGACGCGATGCGGTACCTCTTCTGCAGCCGGCCAACCTCGGCCAACATGCGATTCGGCTACAGGCTGGTGGAGATGGCTTCGCGCAAGATTGCGGACTTGTGGAACATCTACGCGTTCCTGGTGAACTACGCGATCATCGACAAGCCGGACCTCACTCGGGAAGTCCCGCCGGACACTCTGCAGGTCACCGACCGCTGGCTGCTGGCGCGCACGGCGCCCATGCTGGAGGAGGTTCACAAGGCGTACGAATCCTATGACACGCCGTCAGTGATTCGCGAAGTGGAAGCGTACCTGGACGATGTCTCGAACTGGTACGTCCGGGTGAGCCGCCGCCGGTTCTGGCGCAGCGGCCACAGCGCCGACAAGCAGGCCTGTTACTTCGTGCTGTTCACGGCGATGAAGGCAACCGTGCTGGCGCTTTCGCCAATCATTCCGTTCGTAACCGAACGCATCTGGCAGAACGCGGTGCGTGGTCTGGATGCCGGGGTGGCCGAGTCGGTGCATCATGCCGATTGGCCGTCGCAGTACGCGCATTGGGCCGACGAGGGATTACTGCGCCGCACGGAGGCTGTGCGGGCGGTGATCCGCGTGGGATTGAAGCTGCGCTCGCAGGCATCGATTCGTGTGCGCCAGCCCCTGGCGGAGATTTTCGTGGTGGGCAACGCCGAGCAGCGGCAGGCGCTCAAAGAACAGCTCGCCATGGTGCAGAGCGAACTGAACGTCAAGGAAGTGCGGTTCGCGGAGAATACGACCGCCTTCCAAACACGCACGGTGCAAGTGGATTGGCGCGGCGCGGGCGCGCATCTGCGCCGCGAGGTCAACGCGTTTCGCGAGGTCTTTCAGGCTCTGTCCCAGGAAGACCGCGATCAGCTGGCCGGGCAAATCGCGGCCGGCGGAGACGTGTACATTTTCGACCGCCACATGCCGGCCTCTCTGTTCCGGGTCGAGCAGACGGTCAACCCGAGGTATGGAGTGGCCGAAGAAGGCGGTTTGGCCGTGGTGCTCGATCTGGCAGTGCCGGATTCGCTGAAACGCGAAGGCATGGTCCGCGACCTCGTGCGGCACTTACAGGTGATGCGCAAGGATGCGGGACTTTCGGTCAGCCAGCGTATCCACCTCGGCCTGGCCACTGGCAGCGCGGCCCCGCGCGCCGCGATTTCGGAGTACCGAAGCTACATCATGGACGAGGTGCTGGCAGTGCGCCTGGAGGACTCGACGTTGGCAGATGCCAAGGCCAAGTTGGATCTGACGGTGGAAGGCGAGCCGGTCCAGGCGACGATGAGCTGGTAGTTCGCGACGGGCGTCATCGGCGGCCGCGCGCCACGGCCGGGCTAAAGTTCTGGCGTGTCTGTGCCGATCTCACGGGCATGACCGAGATACCGGCGCGCGGAGCGGCTGGCGGGTCCCAGCCCGTTCGCTCAAACACGCGCTCGGGCAAGCTGGCTGCTGCCGCCGCAAGGCGCTTGTCGGCGTTATTGTTGACCGTGGTCGCGTCGGTGGTGCTCGGCGCCGCACTGGTGAGGCTGGCCCCGGGATTCGGAATGGACGAGCGCCAGATGGATCTTCGGCTCAACGAGGAGAGCCTGGCCGCGATGCGCGCGCAAGGTCAAAGCACCGGGATTCTGACCGCCTGCCGGGATTACCTGTCGGGCCTGGCGCGCGGAGATTGGGGCGTTTCCGTGGCGCTCGGCCGGCCCGTCCGCGAACTGATGGCGGATCGCGCGGGCCTGACGGTACGCAACCTCGCGGGCGGGTTAGTGTTGGCCTGGGCTCTTTCGCTCGCGGTGGGGTTCGCACTGGCTGTCGCCAGGCGGCGCGCCTGGGATACCTCGGTAACCCTATTGACGGGAGGCCTGCTATGCATCCCGACCGGCATCGTGGCCTTAGTGTTTCTATACTTCGCGGCGCCGTCGGCGTGGGCTCTGGCGGCAGTCCTGTTCCCGCGGATCTTCCGTTACGTCCGCAACATTCTTCAGGACTCGGCCCGACGTCCGCACGTGCTCGCGGCGCGTGCGCGCGGCTGCGGCCGGCTGGCGCTGGTGTGGCGCCATGTCTCGGTTCCGTCCTTGCCCGAACTATTCGCGCTGGTGGGCGTATCCCTCAGCATGGCGGTAGGCGCCATCATCCCGGTGGAGGCGCTGTGCGATTCGCCCGGAGTGGGACAACTGGTCTGGCAATCGGCAATGGGCCGCGACCTGCCCGTGCTGATGCATGCCACCGTGCTCGTGGCGGTGGTCACGTGCGCCGCGAACCTGTTTTCGGACACGGCACGGGCCTTGGTTACCCGCGAGGTATGATGCAAACGGCCGCGCGGTGGACACTATTGGCGATCTTTCTGGCGATGCTGGGAGCAAGCGCCATTGCGCCTTGGCCGTACGACCGGCAATTTCGGGAAGAGACCGCGGCGGCGCCCTCCGCGCGGCATCCGTTGGGCACCGATGCCCTGGGAAGGGACCGTCTCTCCCGCCTGTTGTACGGCGGCCGGATTTCGATTCTGTTGGCGCCGGCGGCCGCGCTGGTTTCGGTTTCGATTGCGATCCTGATGGCCTGCGGCGCGGCCCTGCTCGGAGGATGGTGGGAGCGTGTGGCGAGCGCGCTCATCGACCTGTTTCTGTCTCTCCCGTGGCTGTTTCTGCTACTGGCCGTGCGCGGCTTGCTGCCCCTCAACACTTCGCCGGGCGTGTCTCTCGGCGTGACGTTCGCGCTCCTGGGGCTGTTGGGTTGGGCCGGACCGGCGCGAGTCATGATGGCGGCGGCCAAGCGGCAACTCGAGTCGGATTACATTCTGATGGCGCGCGCCTCCGGCTGCGGCACATGGCGTCTGGCGGCGGCGCATCTGGCGCCCAACCTCGCGCCCGTGACGCTGGCGCAATTCTGGACCACCGCCCCCGCCTTTCTGTTGAGTGAGGCCAACCTCGCGTTATTAGGGTTAGGGATCGCCGAACCCTTGCCTTCCTGGGGCAGTCTGCTCCGCGAACTCTCCAACGTCACGCTGGTACCGCAACAGCCCTGGTTGGCGGCGCCTTTGGTGCTGTTGGTCATTACGCTCGGTTGCTGCCAGTTGGCGCGGGCCGCCGATGAGTACAGTTTATGACGCTGCTCTCCGTTCGAATCTCAGTCGACTACCCTGGCAAGCGCGATGCGGTCGATCAAGTCGCCTTCGATATCGGCGAAGGCGAAGTCTTCGGCCTGGCTGGCGACAGCGGATCGGGCAAGAGCACGATCGCCCTCGCGATCCTGCGCCTGATCGAGATGCGCGGAGGCCGCGTGCGCGGCGAAATCCGGTTCCGCGGCCGCGACCTCTCCCACTGCCGGGAGCGCGAACTCCGGCAGGTTCGGGGCAGCGAGATGTCGCTGGTGATGCAGAGCCCGGCATCGGCTCTCAATCCCGCACTGCGGCTTGAGACGCAGTTTCGAGAAGCGTGGTCCAACCACGCCAAGGCGCCGTGGCGCGAAGCCCGTCCGGGCGTGGTGGCGCTGCTTCGGCAGATGGGACTTCCCTGCGATGACGAGTTTCTGAAACGCTACCCGAGCCAGGTAAGTGTGGGGCAGGCGCAACGCGTGGTGATTGCCATGGCCATGGTGCACGGGCCGAAACTCATCATTGCCGACGAGCCAACCAGCGCGCTCGATCCGGGCTCGCGCGGCGAAATCCTCGCCCTGCTCCGGAAATTGAACCTGGAGCGTGGCACGGCGATTCTCTATATCTCGCACGACCTGCCTTCGATGCAGGAACTGTGCCACCGCATCGGTGTGCTGCGCGACGGCAAGCTACTGTCCTGTCAGCAGGTCACGCGTGAGACGACGTCCTTGGTATCCGTGGTATAAGATCGCGTCTTATCGGCCAACTTGGGCCAGATCTCCAGATCGAGCGGTCTCCTTGGAATCGAGCCAGAGATTCTCGGCGTTCCAAAGCACCCGCGGCTGCAAAACGGAAGGCGAGAGATTCTTCACGGAGTGCGAAACCGCCATGAGTGCATTCTTGTTCACCAGGTAGAGAAAGGGCGCCTCGTCCCAAACCAACTGCTGTACGCGGTCGAACATTGGCTTCCTCCGGTTTGGGTCCACCGTCGTAGCCTGTTGTTTCATGAGCCGGTCGATCTCGGCCTCCCATTTGGTTTCGGGGCTCTTCTGATTGGGGTTCCACTGATGGTTTGACGAAGAACTCAGCCAGACGTTCATTTGTCCATTGGGGTCGAGGTCGATGTTGACCATGCCCAGAATGCAGGCTTCGTATTGGAACGATTTGCTGATCCGTTCGATCAACGACGGAAAATCCAGAGTCACGATGTTCAGACGGATTCCCAAGGCGGCCAGATCCTGTTGCACCATAGCGGCAATCCGTTCGCGCGAGCGGTTGCCCGAGTTGGTGACTACCGAAAACTCAACCGGGTGGCCCTCGCGATCGCGCAGCACGCTGCCGTTCGCACGGAAACCGTCGGTCGCCAGGAGACGGCGTGCGGTGTCCAGGTCGAACGCGTGGGGTTTCAGGCTTTGATTGAACCAGAAGAGATTGGCCGGTGAAAAGGGTCCGATTCCGGCCTGAGCGTGTCCATGGTACACGACGCGGCTGAGATCCTCGCGACGAATGGCGTGCGAAATGGCGAGCCGGAAGTTGCGGGACCGGAACCAAGACTTGCGGTAGGCGGGGATCGGCGCGGCAGCGGTCATATTGAACCACATCGTTTCGCCTTCGAGGCTGGGGCCGGCATCCGTAACGCTGCCGCGATCTTCCGCGGCAAGTTGCTGAAATTGGTCGGGGTCCAACGACGAGATCAGGTGTAACTGGCCGCGGCGGAACCGAACCAACTCGAGTTCCCGGTTCTGCTGGATCTCCAGGCGTACACCGTCCAGATAGGGTAGACGCCGGCCGTGGTCGGTTTTCCAATAGTTCGGGTTACGCGACAGCAGGATGTAGGAACCGGGTTTGTGCTCGGCGATCCGAAACGGCCCCAAGACCGCTTGTTCTTTCAAGGGTGAGTTCCGGGACATGATCGCCACCTGGTCGAAGAGCCTGGCAACGCCCCCAACGGGCTCCGGAAAAATCACCGCGATTTGATACTTGCCGCGAATCACGGTCCGAACAGTCCCATCGCCTCCGCGGAAAGAATCGCCGGCCGGTGAGTGCAAATTCGGGTCCAGCAGAACCTGCATGGTGTAAGCCACATCTTCCGCGGAAAACGGTGTGCCATCGGAGAAGGACAACCCTTCCCGCAGATTAAAGACGATGCTCCTGCCGCCGGTCTCGATTTTCCAAGACGTCGCCAACGCCGGCTCCAGTTGTTGGTTGGCCCGGTTCACCCGCAACAGAACTCCTCCGGTCAGATAGCGGACGGTTTCGGAGGCGTCGTCATCCACCAACGCCGGATTCAACGTGCGAGGTTCGCTGTGGAGACAGAATCGCAGTTCGCCGCCCCACTGCGCGTGAAGGCAGGCGGCGCTCAGGACAGTCCATAAAACGATGCCACGGAGTTTCATAGTCGATTCCTCGCCGATCTTTATTGCAGCTCGGCAACCATAGCTAACTGGTTCATTTTCAATCGAAAGGATCGGGCGCAACAGGACAGTTTGTCCCCTTGGGACAATTTGGCCCATGAGGAGTTGGAGCGCCAAGCCAGGACTTGGCCACGATTCCGTTCTGCCTGGGAATCATAGTCGGCGAAAACTTACCCTGCAAGTCAGCCGTGGATTATACTGTTGTTTTCAGGCTCCACATCTAATGGCGCTGTTCAAAACACTCAGCGCGGCCGTTTATGGCATCGATGCACACCTGATCGATGTCGAAGTAGACATGTTCTCGTCGGGTTCGGCACGCGACTCGGTCATGGTCGGAATGCCGGACATCGCAGTTCGCGAAAGCCGGGAGCGCATCAAGTCCGCCCTGATCAACTCCGGATTTGGCTATCCGGCCAAGCGCATCACGATCAATCTCGCGCCGGCCAACGTCCGCAAGGAAGGGGCCGGATTCGACCTCCCGGTGGCCATGGGCATCCTCGGCGCCATGGGCGTCATCAAGAGCCTGGACCGCCACATTGTGCTGGGTGAACTCTCGCTCGATGGCGCCATCCGGCCGGTGCGCGGCGCCCTTTCGGTGGCGGTGTGCGCGCGCACTCACGGCATCCCCAACGTGATCCTTCCCGCGGAGAATGCCGCCGAAGCGGCGGTAGTCGAAGGCGTCAATGTTTACGGCGTCCGGTGCCTGGCCGAAGCGGTCGCGCTGATTGCGCGGCCTGAGGAGTTCGCGCCGCTGGCGGCGAATGGCAACGGCCATCAACCGGAGTCCTCCTCTGCGCCGGATTTCCGCGACGTCCGCGGGCAGGCGACCGCAAAGCGCGCGCTGGAGGTGGCGGCGGCGGGGTCGCATAACGTCCTCACGTTGTGGACGGTTTGCAGCCACGCTAAACACCTGATTCTGCAGAACCGCACCAGCCCAACCTAACGGTTTCCCCGACCCTGTTGGCGATGGAAGAGGCAAAATCCCATGGATCTCCAATTCGTTGCCCGACAAGACGACCTTATCCAATAGCGCCTGCAGAAGCTTCTGCTGCCCGTCCTGTTCGAGGCGATCGATACCGCAAAGTGCCATGCGGCAATATGCGGCGACAGTGGTCTTCTTGTTCTCGCGATCGGCAAACTGTCGAACGGCCAGGCGCGCCTTTTCCAGCGCGGTTTTCAACGTCTGCTTTTTGGCGCTGATTTCATCGAGCTTGGCTTTGAGCGCCGGAATCTCCATCGCCTCGTCCATGTAGGCTTCCACCAGGCGGCTTTCCTGCCCGCCGAGCTTCGCCAATATCTGTTCAAGTCGCTGGACTTCCGGCTCGAGCTCGTTCTCCTGCTTGCCGAGAGCGCTCTCGTTTTCGCGGACGCGGTCTATGAGGATCTCGGGGGCCTTCAGGATGCCAACAACCGTCCGCCAGACGAATTTCTCTAGGCGCTCGGCCGAGACGATGCCCACGCTGCAGCGCTTCTCTTCCTCAACGAGTCGGTCGCGCCCGACGCAGCGGTAATAGCGCCTACCGTGGGACGGACACCCGGCAAGCCTTCGTCCGCACTTACCGCAGTAGAGAAGTCCACGGAGGAGATAAAAGTGCCGCCTGTTCGCGCCGGAGAGGTGCTCGCTATTTTTTTTGAGCTGCGCTTGGGCTTTCTCAAACAGCTCGCGGTCCAGGATGGCGGCAGATTGCACAGCGATCCATTCTTCTTTGGGGCGGTACTTCAGAATGGTCTTCTTGTTGTGTCGGTTGGGATTGTCGACTTTGTACCGGACTGGCGTTGCGCGTTGCCTGCGGTTGTAGAACGTCTCGCCGATGTAGACAGAAGCGGTAAGGATGCGGTGGACCGACGACTTGCCCCAGACCAGGCCCCGCTGCGGCCGCAAGCCCTGCGCATTGAGTCGGCACACGATCGAGCGGACCGACAGCTTCTCGTCTGCGAGCCAGCGAAAGATCAGCCGGACCACCTCCGCCTCCGGCTCGTAGATCTCATAGCGACCCTTTTCGCCGGCTGCCCGGCCGACGTAGCGGTAGCCATAAGGCGCGCGTCCGCCTACGATGAAGCCCTGCCGCGCCTTCTCGTGGCGTCCCCGAAGCGTGCGCTCTCGAATCTTTTCCTTTTCGTATTCCGAGAACAGACCCTTAATGTTGAAGAGCATGCGTCCCTCGGGCGTGTTCTCCATGGACGTCGTGACGAACTCCAGGCGGACCCCGGCCTGCTCGAACTCTTCGGCCAGGAGGATCTGGTGTGCCAGTTTTCTCGCGAGGCGGTCCGGGTCATAGATCAGGAGCACTTGGAGATGGCCGACGCGGACGAGATCGCGCAGTTTCGTCAGGGCGGGGCGCGCCAGATCGTCGCCCAAGTAGCCGTCGTCCAGGAACTCCCACTCCGGCCGCAGGCGGTACTGCTTTTCCGCCGCCACTTTCCGCAGCGCCGCGACTTGGGAACTCAAACCGAAGCGCTCCACCTGGTCTTCCAGTGAAACGCGGGCGTAGAGCGCGCACAGGAGGGCTTTCACGGTAACCTCGGCGTTCTCCCGTTGCCTGCCTCAATGAGCAGCCTAAGCGCGGCTAGCCAGCGGGTGCCGGTATTGCCGCCGTCCGCAATGACCGCTTTGAGCGCAAACCCAGGATTCATATCATTCTCCCGCGGAACGCGCAGACGGTCAACTGCCGAAGCAGGCTGCGGTTGAGGGTTCATGCAAGGCGCGCCTCCGGCGCAGTGGATTGGGCGCAAGCGGCCGTCGGTCGCGACTGCACCTCACCCTCGATCATTTGTAAGACTTGATGCATGATTCCGCATTCGTAGCTCCGATGATGCGGCACTAAGAACCTTCGGGGTTTGCACGAAACTGAACACCTCCGCAGCTAGCAGCGTGAAAGAGCTACAGAACGACCGTGCGGATCGGTCAAGGCCGACCTTTGGGTCCGGCGGCCCTGCCGCCATTTCTGGAGTGCGACCGAAAACGCTGCTGGAATCGTTGCTCTGCCGACTGCAGCCGATCTAGGGCATCCAGCAACTGGAGGCCAGCCTCCCTCATCTGCTCTGAGTGTGGAGCTAACTGTTCGGTATGCTTAATAGCAAACCTAATCCGATCGATTGCCACCCGCGCCTGGTAAGCCAATTCGAACTCAAATAGCGTGGGCCGCGAGTGGGCCTCGGTTTCAATCAGTCGCAAAACCTCTTGCATGACTTCAGAAGGCATACTTCCTCTTTCAGGCAGGGCGCTTGTCTCGTTACCAGGTATGCTGAAGTTGTGCCCTACGCTGAAGTTGTCACCTACTAGGGAAGGTTTGGCGGCGTGTGTTTCGGACATTTCCACCAAGGATAATTCGACTGGGGAAAGAGGCTTCGGTGTGAGACCGGACATTTCGCTCGCGGCCATAGCCCGGGCGTCGAAACGGGCCGAAGCTCAGAAGCCACAATCAGCCGTTGCAAAGAAGGCGGCGGCGAAAAAGACAGCCGGCAAGAGATCGCCGAAGAAGGCGCAGAAAACTGCGGAAGCCGCTCTCACCGCCGCTGCTCAATAGACCCTGCAGCAGGCATTGGGGCGCGCCGCGAGACCCTGGCACCTGTCCACGCACTATCCCAACGGTAGTGTGCGGCTGGGCCGCCGGATTTAGCACCAACCTAGTCGGCATCTGAGTTTTACAAGAGGCGTTGCAGGCTACTGGGCGAACCGCCGCAGCAAACCTGGGCGCGGAGTCCATCCACACCTTCCTTCGCAATGATGGAAACCATCAACAGTCCGACAGCCGGGTCATCCACCACCAACCGAAGAACGCATTCAACAGCAGGCCACCTAAAAGAATCGCAGAGGGGTAGCTACAGAAGTCGGCCTGTCTTGAATCGGCCTGCATCGCTCGGCTCCCAATCAGGCGAGCACTCGCCGTTTCGCTCGGGCCAGTCGCGGCATGACGATCACCGAAGCGCTCGCGATCACAATGCCGGCAATGCTGCGCTCCGGGAGGAGGTGCCAGACCAGCATGGAACTGGATTCGTTAGGATGTACAACGCCAGCGCCATGAAACAGCCTCCAACCGTTCGCAACGCCGTGCGTTCCACTTGGCTCCCGACGTGTAGCGTTCAGGTCGTGGTGGAGTCTCCAAACCAGCGCCGCTCCAGACGTGACCTCGATCAGGCTGTCCAAGCCCGAACCCTACCAGCGAAACGCAGCCAGCAAGCAACCCGGCAACGATCGAGGCCGCCCCTTCGAGGCTGTTGTAGCCTATGGTGAAATACTCCAACACCAGGCCGCGCCTTACCAACTGCGTACGATGTGCAGCACTAATCGACGCCACGTCACCATTATGCGGGATCTACATCGCCTGAGCACGCGATCCGGTCCGCCACACTGCGGTACAGGTGGCTTTTGAAGGGGTGCCGATAGGCCTTAACGTCTATCCGTCGCTGCCACCGTGGCCCTCATCCAAGTATGGTCGTCGTTAATCCGACACGGTGGCATTGATCAACAACGCCTAAACTGTTTTCCGCGTCCCTCGTCCTCCATATGCGGCATGGCCGGGTTGGCCGCCACCGCGCCTCAAGGTAGTTCTGGGCGTCGGCGCTGTCTGGATCTGGAGTCTGGCCGCCGTGCAGTTTCCGGGACTGATTCTCATCGAGGACTTCTGTCATACCAGCGAGGACCTTCACAAGATCTCCCGATGGCCGTATCCCAGCGACGAAGCCGCACACCGAGGCTGGACAGCGCTGATGGTGGACCTGCTGTACGAGGACCACATCGAGTCTCTCCGACTACCCTCCGCTTAGTGAGCGAGCAGCGGAATTGGCGGAGAAACTGAGCACCGAGTCGAATCACTTCGATGCGCTACCCAGATATTCGGACGCAGGGCACGGTCACCGGCTCGGGTGTGATGGAGGCTGGCTGCACATCGAGTCCCGTGTCAAACAACCCTGAACTTTCCGGATTGTTCCAGACACAAAGCAAAATCATCGCCCTTCGATTGTGCCTTCTCAGCGTTAAGTTCGAGGACTCCTGGGAGAAGGCGCACTCTGCTGCCTGAGAGACCCGTACCCATTTGCCGAAACGCCGTAGTCCGGCTACAACCTAACCACGGAGTTAGGAATCGAGCCTCCCTCTTAACTTTGCCCGCGCAGCTAGAACACCAGACGGGTCCTGGTCAAGGCTCTCCGCTTCGCTCCGACCCTAACGGGCGCCGGCGAAATGCGCCGGCGGCCTTGACCAGGACCCGTCTGGTGTTCTCACCCGCGTCGGCACAGGCGCGCGCGAAAAAAGCGCGCTGAGAGAAAGGCGAAACGAAATGGCTAATACAAAGAGCAAACTGAACGATGTCCATGTCTTCGAAGAGCAGAATGCTATTCAGGCATTCCTCGCGGACAAAACACTACCGAATCTCGATGAACGGCAATATCAACGCTTGGCTGACTATCTCCACTCAGCTAATACACCGTTGGGCCTGGCTGTCGCTGAGGTCCTATTCCGGCACCAAAAAGAGCATCCATACGCGCTGGGCCTGTTTCTTGCCTGCGTCTACCCCATGGCTCAGCGCTCTGTCAGCCGCCTGATGGTGCTTTCCGGCTTTGGTAACAAGGACCTAACGCAGGAACTCATGTTCAACGGAGCCGTCCTACAGGCCATTCAATTCTTTCAAACGGTTCCATACCATGAGGACACCATTTTTCGAGCTGCTCTCTATTTCAGATTGAAAACTGGTGCATTGAGCGCCATCTTCAACCGCGACGAAAACGACCGCGTGGAGTACTTCCCATCCGTGGACAGTCATGCTTGCCCAGCTGGACCCAGGATCGTAGAACAACTCTTCGCCGAAGAAATGCTGGATAAAATCGCAGCTCTCAAAACGGAACCAAACGAGAGAATTGCCGCATTCGTTCGTAGCCTCGTGCAACTAGGACCGCAGTATGTCCTTTTGCCTTCGACCCGCTCCAGAAGCCGGTCGCGAACCCACTGCATTGACTATGAGGAGGTATGCGATGAACTGGGCATCTCATATACTACCGCCTGCCACTATCTCGCCGCGGCAAGGAAGATCCTCCAACGGACCTTCAATCCGGACGGATGCCTGTTTACGAAAGCGGTCACTCGCGCCATCTAAGCGAGAATGGCGGTCGCTACGGCCGGGGGTTTGTTGCGCCCCCGGCCCTCCTCTCGCGTGAGAATACAGATCTTGGGCGCATCGACGTAAGTATATACGACAGAATCGCGAACAAACCCATCTCCCCCATACATAAGGAGAGAACCTAAAATGAACAATCGCCACACCCCGCCGGTTGAACCTAACATCCCTGAAATCAAGTGGAAAACGGAAACGAGCCGCCTTCAACCCATGCTCGACCTCGCTGTGGAGGATTACCGGCAGGCGAGAATGGATGGACATTCGATCGTTTGCCCTAACCTCGAATGCAAACTGGAGGCCGGCATCAGCAAGCCTTCTGAATTGGAGCAGGAGATTCGGGAGGAATTGGCAAAAGACCCCATCCGGATCGCGCCTTTGCACAAGTCCGGGCTGTCGCACTCCGCTTGCCAAGACGGGATGCTCCGGGCGCTTTTCGAACTCTACTGGGAGAAGCCCGACGAGCCACGCCTGAACCGTCAAGTGAATGAGCTTAAATGTTCTGACACCAAGACCCGAGCTAACATCACCGCTGAGATCGTCAAGACCGTTATGAGGGGGCTGGACTTGGCGCTAACGGAGGGCTCGAAGCGCCACGTCCAGTGTTGCCCGTGCTGCCATTCGCACTTTTCTGTGTGGCTGGCAGCGGCTCGCCTTTGCCGAGAGGATGAGAGTTACGATGAAATTATCCTGGCGGCAGAAAATCGCGACCCCGCAATCGAACAGAAAACTGTACGCGAAGGGGTGGCCCTATTCAGGCCATCTGATGATTCCAACGGCGGACTCGTACTGATTGTCGATCCCGAGGATTGGATGGAGATCCGCGGCATTAAGAGTACCGTCTCGCGACAAGAGTTTCGAGCAATGGTCTGATAGTGATAAAAGCCGAGACCGGTTCGAGCGCCACCCGCCGCAACCCTGATAATTCTGGAGTGGGCCCCAAATTTGAGACAACCGGTTAAGACTCAATTTTCATTAAATGGAAAGGGAGTCTATGAGGATGTCTCGAAGGCAGTTCACAAAAGAGTTCAAGGAAGCCGCCGTGAG
>Ga0075030_100000096_pt1 | contig 63169 bp, 47 predicted proteins | sample LitLauG_LLR_2012_FD_71393 | JGI IMG/M metagenome (GOLD analysis project Ga0075030, IMG submission 71393) | Freshwater sediment microbial communities from Pennsylvania, USA - Little Laurel Run_MetaG_LLR_2012 | ecosystem: Environmental > Aquatic > Freshwater > Creek > Sediment | place: USA... | reverse complement strand
GCCCCCGGCCCCGCGCGCCCAAGGCGCCGCTGACTGTCTCCTTCTCTCATAACGTCTTCAGATACTCGATCAGGTCGTTCAATTCGTCCTTGGAGAGGTCATTCGTCACGCCATGCCTGTCTTGCGGATTAAACACCGTCCAGATCTCTTCCAACGTTCGCGCCGAGCCATCATGCAGGTAGGGCGCGCTCGCGACCACGTTGTTTAACTGCGGCACATCGATTAGGGGTGACCGGTCGGTCGGTTTCCCGGTCCCCACGTCCACCATGCCCAGATTGGTGTAGTGTGGGCCGTTGTGGCACACGATGCACTGGTTGTCAAACGGAATCGGCTTCCCGCTCTTGGTTAGCGTGCGCGAGAAAATGGACAGGCCGCGCTGCTGTTGCGCGGTCAATTCGCCGTCTTTCCTCCGGTACCGGTTGGGCCTGGAAGGAATCGATTTAATGAAACTGACCAGGTCGGCCAGTTCCGTCGGTGAGTAGCTCTGGGCGCGGTAGAAATACTTCTCGGTTCGCGGTCCGCATTCGGTTTCCAGGTCCGGGTTGCCCCCGTTCCATTTATAGGGCGCGGTGTCGGCGACTTCCTCCAGCAGGCGATTGTCCACAATGTCCACCCCGAAGCCATCCGGCTCCAGGTCCCAGGACAGCCCATCCAGAGTCGCCTCGATGTGGCAGTTGGCGCAACCGAAGTGGCCTTGAAAGGCAAACCGCGCGGAGTAGAACAGGCGCTCTCCACGCCGTTCGGGAGTGAGCTTCGCCTCTCGGCCCAAGGAAATCGTAGCGGTCACCCGGCGTGCGGCGGTATCTACCACGGAGATGCTGTCGTCCGTCCGGTTGGCCACGTAGAGCCGTTTGCCATCCGGGGAAATCGCCAGGCCCTTCGGTGCCCGTCCCACGGGTATGCGGGCCGAAACGTAATTGGCCGCGGCCGAAAGATCGTTCGCCAGGCCCTGCCGTTGTTCGGGGCTGGCCGCGCGCAGGAACGACAGCAGTTTGGCAATCTCGATCACCGTCACGCTGTCGGAGCCGGTGGTGCTGACGAAGATCTGCTGGTTGTCCGGCGAAATCGCCAGACCGAAGGGCGGAGTGTAGTAGCGGTCCAGTTCGTCGATCGGCACCTGCACCGCTCCGCCGCCATCCGGGCCAATATCCGCGCCGAACACCGCGAGCGAGTTTCCGAACACCCACCCGTGCTCCACGTGGGCCAGCGGAATTAAGTTCTTCGGCCGCAGTTGAGCCGCGATCACCAGCCGGCCATGGTCCGCGGCCGCCACATGGAAGACGCCGGCGGCGTTCGGCAGCCGCTCGCGCTCCATCACCGTTTGGCGCCGGGTGTCTATCACCGTCACCTCCGATTCGGGCGGCGCGCGAAACACCCCGAGTTTCGGATAGATGTGGGTGCAATAGATGCGCAGCCCATCCGGGGAAAGCGCCAGGTACGCGGCTCCACGGCCCGCCAGGAGGCGCTTGGTCTCCACGCCGCGAGCCAGGTCGATCACAGAGACGTCGTTACTCATGCGGTTCGCCACGTAGAGGAAACGGCCTTCCGCGTCGGCCACGGCGGCGTTGGGCTCGAAGCCCGCCGGCAGTTCCCGCAGCACCTTGAACGGCTCCACACCGACCACCGACACGGTGTCGCTCCAGGAATTGGCCACGTACAGGAACCGGCCATCGGCCGCGAGCGAGATGCTCTTCGGGTGCTCCCCGACCCGGACGCGCCGCAGCACCGACCCGGCCAACGGATCGACTTCGATTACTTCGCCGGTGCCCTCGCAGACCACGTACAGGCGGCTGCCGTTCGCGGCCATCGCCATCTCGATGGGTGAGCGATAGGCGGGGGCGGCGTCCTCTCTGACACCCGCGGGTATGATGCCCGCCATCATCAACCCAACCGCCATCACTGCCCGCATCGCTACTTCTCCTCGATCCTGATCACCCGGCCGGCGGACACTTTGTCGAGTGTCTGCACCGTGCCGCTGGGCCAGGTGACCGTCACTCTGTCGGCGGCGGTGGCGGCGCCCAAGCCAAAGTGAACACGCCCGTCATCCTGCGAAAGGTAGCCGGAACCGGCCGTTCGTTGCCGCTGCTGCCGCACCTGTCCGGCCACCACTTCTATCTTCGCTCCGATCCCGTCGCGGTTGCTCTTCCGGCCCACCAGGTCGACCCCGATCCAATGTCCGGCCCCAGGCGACGTGTTGCGCAGCAGAATGCCCGCGCCGCCCAGATTCACGATGTACACGTCCATCTTGCCGTCGTTGTCATAGTCTGCGAAGGCGGCTCCCCGACCCACCGATTTCACGCCCGTCCTGGCGTTGAAGAAGGGGCCGGCAGTGGCGGACGCGTCCACGAACTTGCCGTTTCCGGCGTTGCGGAAAACCGAGTGTTCCTGAGAGACCATGTGGATCAAGCCGCCGTGCACGATGAATACGTCCAACAACCCGTCATTGTCAAAGTCCTGCACGCCGGTTCCCCAACTCACGTACTGCGCGGCCAACTGAGAGATGCCGGCCCGCTCCGTAATGTCGGAGAACATGGCGCCGCCTGAATTCCGGTACAAGCGGTTGTACTTGGAGTCGGAAATCCACAGATCCATCTTACCGTCGTTGTCGAAGTCGGCAAACACCGGACCCATCGCAGAGGTGTTCTCGCCGTTCTGTCCGAATGCCACCCCGGCCTGGCCTGCGATCTCCTTAAAGGTGCCGTCGCGCTGGTTATGCAGGAGAAAGTTCTCGCTTTTGTCGTTGGCAACGTAGATATCCGGGTACCCGTCCCCGTCGAAATCCGCGGCCGTGACGCCCATGGCGCGCCCCTTCAAGCCGGCGATTCCCGCCTTGGCGCTGGTGTCGCCGAAGGTGCCGTCGCAGTTGTTGTGCAGCAGCACGTTGGTTTCCGCCGGGTAATCGAGCGGCCCGGGATAATTGTCAGCCGCATAGTAGGCGCGATATTCCGGATCGAACTTCACGTAGCGGCCCACGAAGAGATCCACACATCCGTCCCGGTCATAGTCCAGCCAGGCCGCTCCGATGGACCATCCGGAGACGTGGATGCCGGCCTTGGCGGTCACGTCCTCGAAGGTGCCATCGCCTTTGTTGCGGTAGAGGATGACGCGGCCGTACCCGGTCACCAGGAGGTCTTCGTTTCCGTCGTTGTCGAAGTCCGCGGCCACCGCAGCCATGCTGTACAAATCGGTAGCCACCCCGGCGCTGGCGGTGACATCCGTAAATGTGCCGTCCCGGTTGTTCCGGTAGAGGTGGTTGTGCGGCGCCAATTCCGGCTCCTTACGCAGCGGATACGGATGCATGCCCGACCCCAGGGGCCGGCCGGAAACCACGTACAGATCCGGGTACCCGTCGTGGTTGTAGTCGAACCAAACCACTCCCGCTCCCGTGCTTTCGAGCAGCGATCCCAACTGCTCGGCGCCGAAACTGTGAGTGAACGCAATTCCGGCCTTCCGGGTTGCGTCCTCGAAGCGGATCGGCCCGAAGGCCGGCTGCTCCGCGGCCGCCATCAGGACAATCGGGATCAGGCAGCGAGTCAGCATGGCATCTCCTCAATCAACCGGTTTCAGCATGGGAACCGGCTTTTGGGTTCGCAGAAGGACTTGCGGCGTCGCGTTCTCGGGCGCCCGTTCGGGGCCGGCATGACAGCCGACGCACACCCGCTGCTCTCCCCTCCTGGCCCAGAACCAGCCCTTCTCGGCCGCGACAGTCTTGCCCTCGCGGTCCAATAGCTCGAAGCGCAGCGGCGCTTCCGAAGGCGTCTGCACATAAAAGGAGCCGTCCGGCTCCACCGCAGCCTTCCCCAACGCGACGCCGTCGCCGCGGCGGTTACGGGACCAGACTCTCACTTCGGCCACCGAATCCTTCGGGATCTTCAGCGATTTGGAAATATAGGAATTCAAACAAAGCAAATTGGCGCCCTCCCGATTTCCCAGGCTCGAAGGGTGGTAGGGCGGGGCAGGGCTGACGCGGACCGGCACCGGCTGAAAGGCATTCGGCCCCACCACCTTCACGGGTTGCGCGGTCTGCCGCGGCGCAAAGCGGCAGATCCAGTACGCCGCGTCCGCTCCCGCGCGATACGCTGCCAGCCACTCTCCGCCTTCGACTTCCGCCACCGGTCCGGCGTATTGGCCTTTCGGTAAGGTCAAGTCGAGCTGTCCGGCTCGCGCTGAAGTGAACCGCGCCAACCCGTCGCCGGTTTGGAAAATCAAATCGCCCGCGGCCAGTTCGGCGGCCGAGTGGCGGTCCGGCCCGTGATCGCATCGGCGAGTTTCCACACCGGAGCCGTCGGTGTACACCGTGTAAAGATCACGAACCGCGGAGGGTGCGCTGGGAAAGGCTGCTTCGAAGAGCACGCGGCCATCGCGCAGGATGCCGTCCGGGAGGAAGTCGCCCGCGATCCAGGTCAACCGCTTCGGCGTGCCCCCCTGGAGCGGCGCCATCTCGATTTGAAAGCCCTGTGCCGTCTTGCGGGCATAGACAAACGTGCGCTCGGCTGCGTAGAACGGGCGGATGCAGTCGTCGCCGCCGGAAGTCACCTGTCGCGGCGGGCCGCCCGCCAGGGGGACTTCCCAGATTTGCCATGGCTGGTCGGCGCGCTGCTTTCCGGAGATCAGAACCGATTGGGCGTCGGGGGACAAAGCGGGATCCGCGGACATTTCCAGCGAAGGCGCCAGTGGGCGCGAACTGCCGTTGGAGAACACCTTCACGGCAGCCCCGGCGGGAAATCGATCCCCTCCGCGAATAGCGGCTTGCACGTCATACCGGGGAGCGACGGTATAGAGCAGCGCACCCGACAACGCGGCTGCCCCCACCGGCAAACCCAGATACATGATCATCAGCACACCCACCGCGGCCACCCGAACACGACTAACGTACCTGATACTCGTTTATTATACCTCAGGGCGGCGGGGTATGTGTAAAATTTAAACACTTTCTGATACTTGCTGAAAACAAATAACTTAGTTCAAGTTCGGGCCAAGCTGGCCCAAACCGGGCTGCCTCATCGGCAGTGTCATTTCAGTGGCAACGCGAACGCGACGTAGCCTTTGGGCAGGTCCGGGCGCACCGCCGCCGGCGCCCGCCCGCGACCTGGGTGGCCGCCTCCTGGATGGATATTCGACGCCGCTGTCACAACCAGGTATTGCCGCCCCCCTACCTCGTACATGGCGGGTATACCCTCAGAACCAGCAGGCAACGTGGCACTCCATAACACCTTGCCGGTGTCCTCATCGAGCGCGCGCAGCCTGCCGTCGCTGGCGGCAACAAAAATCAGCCCCGCCGACGTCACGATGATTCCGTGGTGTTCCGCCATGAACGCGCCGGTGTCGTGAGCGCCCTCCGCGGCGGCTTCAGCATCCTGTCCCAAAGGTACCTTCCACTTGATGGTTCCTTGGTTCAGGTCATACGCGACGACCGACGACCATGGCGGACTAATGACATATGGCTGGTCGGGATAAAGGCCCCAGTTCGTGTAGTAACGAACGCGAGGCGTGTGACTGCCTGCCGGATAGGCGGGGCCGCCGAGTGGGCTGTATTGATTTGCGTTACCTTGCCGAATCTCCAGCCCTCCGGGCGCTCCTCCGGACGCCACCACGGGACCACGGTCAGTCGCCTTCGCTGCCGATGATGCTCCTGCCGCGGCGCCCGCGGGCTGGAGACTGCCGAGATACTCGAACAGCCGATTCGTGGCGTCATCGTCCAAATCGGGAAAGGCAGGCATTTCTCCTCGTCCGGAATGGACGGTCAGCCGGAACGAATCCAATGAGAGACGCGTGCCGATCCCGGCGAGCGTGGGTGGGCCGGATCCGTTGCGCCCTCCAATGGCGCCGTGACACGTCTGACACCTTGCCTCATAGACGGCCTTCGCGCCAGTGTCCGCGGTGCGTTTCCCGAGTGGATCTTCGAGACTCAACTTGTAAACCGTGGGCCAATCCTGCGTATTCAGGTACATCAGGCCTTTCGCGGGATTCACGGCGCCGCTGCCCCAATTCGAACCTCCGCGCGCACCGGGCAGCGAAATGGTCTCCGTCATCCCCGGCGGAGTGAAAAGCCCTTCGTTCCGCATGCTGGCGATTCTGTCCTTCCATCCGGCCCGCTCCTCGGGTGTCAGGAGATAAGGGTTCACATCGCCGGGCGTCATCTTCTGCCGCGCGAAAGGCGGCGGAGCGGTGGGGAACGGCTGTGTCGGCCAGGCCTGCTCACCCGGCATGAAACTCCTGGGGACGGGCCGCTCTTCGATAGGCCACACGGGCTTGCCTGTCACGCGATCGAACACGTACAGGAAACCTTGCTTGCTGGACTGTGCTACCACATCCAGGAGTCGTCCGTTGTGCCTGATCGTAAGCAGTTGCGGCGCGGCGGTTGCGTCGTAGTCCCACAAATCGTGGTGGACCATTTGGAAATGCCACAAACGCTTTCCCGTGCGCGCATCGAGCGCCAGAAGACAATTGGCGAACAGGTTGGTCCCGATCCGGTCGGCCCCATAGTAATCGTAGGTTGGAGATCCGGTGGGGAAGTAAGCGATGCCTCGTTTCTCATCGAGCGTGATCTCGCCCCAGGTATTCGTTCCGCCGGAGTATTTCCACGCATCTTTGGGCCAGGTTTCATAACCGAATTCACTAGGATGCGGGATCGTATGAAAACTCCAGACCATTTTGCCCGTTATCACGTGATACGCGCGCAGATCGCCGGGAGGCGACAGATACGCCTCACCGGTAGTCGACCCCAGCAGGATCAGGTCCTCGAAGACCCGGCCCGGAGTGTCGGATTGAATGCGATTGATGGTGCGCGGATCGCGGCCTAGACCTTCCTTTAAATCCACCAGCCCCTGCGCCCCGAACGTCAGAATCGATTTCCCCGTCCGCGCGTCGATCTCTTCAAGGTAGTTGTTGACGGCGAAGATCAGGCGCCTGTCTTCGCGGTCTTTGCTTTCCCAGTAAGCGATGCCGCGGGTCGTCACGCCCGGGAGGTTCGCATGGATCCAGATCTCCTTTCCGGTCGCGGCGTCCAAGGCGACCAGCGAACTGTTCTTCGCCAACACATACATCACCTGATCGACCACGATCGGATTGAATAGGTAAGCGTGGTCGTCTTCCGTGGGATAGACCCACGCAACCTGTAACTGGCTCACGTTGGACTTGTCGATCTGGTCAAGTGCGACAAAATGCGAAGAATCCGGCCCCCCGCCGTAATCCGTCCAACCCTTATGGTTCTGCTCCGCTGCGGCAATCAAGGAAACCGCCAGTCCCATCGAAAGCAACAACAGAGCCGTCCTCCCGCCTTCGCGGGGGAAGCCTGCGGCCCATGTGGTGTTTACCAAGAGCATGGATCTCCTTACCGTGACGCCTCCGATCATAGCGAACCTCGGGTCGAAAGGTGCGGCGTCGTCGTGCCGGTCAACTCGCCTAGCGCCATTTCGTTTATCGCTGATGGAAACAAATCTTTCAAACAGTGAAATCCGAATGGGTCCCATCCGGCCAAGGTGCTCTGAAAGAGCCGGGAGGTGTCGTGTTTCGGGAAGCGGCCGCCAAGGCAACAGTCGAGCGTGGGTCGGGACCATCGCCGTCATTTTTTGATGTCCGTGTACGTTTGCTAATCTTCACATCCCAGTACGCCCACAACGATCCCGGCGACTACAGTCCATACGGCATCGTGGTAAAATTCGGCCACACCGATGGCTGGCCGTTATGCTTGGCCACGGCGGGAACTGGAGAATGCTGAAATGGATGTGAATGCTCAGCGCCGTGTCATTTCTCTCTTGATTGCTTTTCCCATGCTGCTGAATGCGCAGTTGGCGCGACAGCATGATTCCGTCGCCCTGAAACACTGGGCGGCCCCGCTGTACTGGCAGCCGACGCCAGGCAGCGCAGAGGAGCACGCTTTTGCTCCAGCGGCGACTGCAGCGGCCTTGCCTACAAATGCCAATACGCTCGTTTTTGTGGCGATGACACCCTGCCGTGTAGTAGATACACGCGCTGGCAGTCTGAACGCCACGGGTGCCTTCGGACCACCTTCTCTTGTTGGAGGAGCGAGTCGGACCTTTCCTATATTGTCCAGTTCTTCCTGCACGGTTCCCGCGGTGGCCCAGGCATATTCGTTTGAGATTACCGTGATACCTCCGGGGCCGCTTGCTTATGTGACGGCGTTCCCAACGGGGCAATCCTCGCCGGTGGCTGCCATTGCCGTTGAATCGCCACAGGGAGTGATGGTCAGCAACACGGGCATTATTCCAGGCGGGACCAACGGTTCGGTAGACGTTTACGCCAGCAATCCCACGGATATCGTTATTGACATTAACGGGTACTACGCTCCGCTCGGCATCCTGCCCGGCGGGAACACCGCTGTGGGACTGGGAGCGCTGGCGAACAACACCACCGGTACTGCCAACACGGCCAGTGGCGCCAACACGCTGCAGAACAACACCACCGGAGGTGGCAACACGGCCACCGGCGCTGGCGCGCTGGCTGTCAACACTTCCGGAGGCGCCAACACGGCGAGCGGTGTCAGCACGCTTGCGAGCAACACCACGGGAACACAGAACACGGCCAGCGGTGCCACCGCGCTCCAGAACAACACCACCGGGAGCCAAAACACGGCCACCGGTGCAGCCGCGCTGCAGAACAACACCACCGGGGCTAGCAATACAGGAACAGGTCACGTGGCGCTGTCTGCTAATACCACCGGAGGCTTCAACACGGCCATCGGTGAAGGCGCACTCGAGAAGAACACTGAGGGAAATTACAATGCTGCCTTAGGTCTGAGGGCGCTTGACGCCAATACCACCGGCATTTACAACACCGCTGTTGGCGCGGTGGCTTTATACAACAACAAGACTGGAAGTTACAACCTCGCCATCGGGGACCAAGCCGGGATTTTAGGTCCTACGGACGCTGATGGGAACATCTATATAGGCAGCGGAGGAAACGCTAACGACAGCCATACTGTTCGAATTGGAGGCACGGGCGGAGCCGTGAGCGCGTTCTTCGTCCTAGGTGTTCGTGGTGTTACGACGCGCAACAACGACGCCATTCCCGTGTTCATTGATTCCAATGGCCAGTTGGGGACCGTCAGTTCTTCCCGGCGATTCAAGGAAGACATCCAGGACATGGATACAGCCAGCAGCGGTCTCATGCATCTACGCCCCGTGACTTTCCGTTACCAAAAGCCATTCGCTGACGGGTCGAAGCCCATTCAGTATGGTCTGGTAGCTGAGGAAGTCGCCGAAGTTTACCCGGATCTCGTTGCACGTTCAGCCGATGGCCAGATTGAGACCGTCAAGTACCACGTGCTGGACTCGATGCTGTTGAATGAAGTGCAGAAAGAGCATCAACACGTGCAACAGCAGGCTGAAACGATTCGGCTGCTACAGATTCGCCTTGCGGCGTTGGAAGAAACGGTACGCTCCGACAAGTAGGCTGCATTTAGAGGCGTGTCTGATCGTGGTCCGTTGATGGCGATACCGGAAGCTGGACCCTCGTGGCGTTGCGCGCCACAGACTGCGCCACCCACAGTGAAATCCGAATGGGTCCCATCCGGCCAAGGTGCTCTGAAAGAGGCGGGCGGTGTCGTGTTTCGGGAAGGGTCCCATCCAAGGATTCCGGCTTGGGACTCCGGCGCCCGAAGGATCGTCCACTCCGACGGATCGGAAGGGGGCCCACGACACCGAAACAAGTCCGAGTGGGTGATCCATCATTGTCGGGTGGCCGAGAGAAAAGCTGTCCCCCGAGAGCGCGTTCCAGCGGCGACGAAGGCGGCGTGTTTATGAGAGGTAAATGCCGGTTTGGTCTCGTGCCGCCTTTGCGAGCGGAATGTCCATCCGCTGCTCGCCGATCTTCACGTTGGTGAAGCCGAGGTTGAGGTGCCCAAGGAGGGTTGCGATCTTCGTACGATGCCGAATACAAAGGACAGGAGTACCTCGGGCTATACCCGACGCATGGTGAGTCGGGCTGTCACGTTGCCACGGCAACGGAGGCAACTCGGGCTGCCGCATGACCAACACTTTCCAGTCGCACGTCTCCAGCCGCTTACCGCAGTTCCCCCGGCACAACGAAACCCGATGATATTGCTCCGGTACGATGGCTCGAGCCCGTCACGGTACGAGACTCGGACGTACTCATTCCTGCCCATTCGCAGTACCGGCGGGCGTCCTCCCAGCTAACCTTCATCACGGGAAGAGGGGAGTCTGCGAGTGCCCTGAACCGAGTCTCGGTTAAACTCAGTTCGTGTTGAGTGCTCCGCGCGCCCTGGCCGCGGACGTCAAAAGCGATGAAGTAATCAATCCCAATGCGTCATTGTCCTACGACAACGAGAAGCCGGTGCATGAAGTGAAGCTCACGCGCGGTCTCTGGCTGGGGCAGATGCCCGTGACGGAGGCGGCGTACTCGCGGTTCTTAAAGGCGACAGGAGAGGCCCGCTACGATCGCGTCCAGTTGTCCCGCTGCCGGAGTCAATGATCGCTGGCTACGGCGCTCCGGCTTCAACCGCGTAAGCTGTATTTGTCTGCCGGCGCGTTTTGCTCAGGAGGGTTCAAGTCCTTCTGGCTCGAACGAGGAGCGCCGTATCCAAAAGCGGGGATTATCGACAGCCGGCGCGCTCCTCACGCTACGCCGTGGCGGAGCGCAAACAAGGTGGCCGCACGCCCGTGAGTGCATCCGGCCGATTTGCGGTGCGCGGCAGCGAGAGGCGCCATTACGCGAGGGGTTCGGTTGGAGAGGCTGCGTCCGAAGGTGGGGGTTTCTGCAAACTCCGCAACACCTCGATCACCGGCGCCACCAACTCCAGGTCGGGTTCGAGGCCCCCGGCTTCTAACGCCTCCACGTAGGCCTTCACTAGCCAACCCATCAACCCCGCATGAGCTTGCGGAATCTCAGCGAAATAGGGTTTGAGAATCCGGATCGCTTCTCGCAACGCGGAGGCGGCGTCGCCCTGGCGCTCAAGACCTCGCAGGCACACACTCATCGTGCCAAACGACCTCGCCAGACCGGGCAGGAAGGCATCCGGGCGGGCCTCGGCCAGTTGGCGCCGGATCCGAACCGCTTCCTCGGCCTGCCGGAGAGCCTCTTCCCGCCGCCCCAGAGCAATCAGCATGGCGGCCAGATTGTTCAGCGACGTCGCCAGATCGGGCAGGAAGGCATCCGGGCGGGCTTCGGCCAGTTGGCCATAGATCCGCACCGCTTCCTCGGCCTGCCGGAGCGCCTCCTCCCGCCGCCCGAGAGCACTCAGCCTGTTGGCAAGGTTGTTCAGCGACATCGCCAGATCGGGCAGGAAGGCATCCGGCCGGGCCCCGGCTAGTTGGCCATAGATCCGCACCGCTTCCTCGGCCTGCCGGAGCGCCTCCTCCCGCCGCCCCAGGGCACTCAGCCCGTTGGCCAGACTGTTCAGTGACGCCGCCAGATCGGGCAGGAAGGCATCCGGGCGGGCTTCGGCCAGTTGGCCATAGATCCGCACCGCTTCCTCGGCCTGCCGGAGCGCCTCCTCCCGCCGCCCCAGAACACTCAGCCTGTTGGCCAGAGTGTTCAGCGACATCGCCAGACCGGGCAGGAAGGCATCCGGGCGGGCCTCGGCCAGTTGGCTATAGATCCGCACCGCTTCCTCGGCCTGCCGTAGCGCCTCCTCCCGCCACCCCAGATCACTCAGCATGTTGGCCAGATTGTTCAGCGACGTCGCCAGATCGGGCAGGAAGGCATCCGGGCGGGCCTCGGCCAGTCGGCGCCGGATCCGCACTGCCTCCTCGGCCTGCCGGAGCGCCTCCTCCCGCCGCCCGAGAGCACTCAGCCTTATGGACAGGTTGTTGCGGAACCGGGCGAGTTCGGCCTCGAGACTCTCCCTGGGCTGTTTCGAATACAGTTCGGAGAACCTCGCGACCAGAAGCAGGTCAATCTCGACGGCTTTCTCGCGAAGCTCGAGGGTCTGCTCCGGCATCGCGCCTTCGACGGCGGAAAGCAGACCCAGATCGCCCGCGATTCCGGTCTGAACCATGGCTTCCAGCCAGTCGAGCGGGTCCTTATGGCCTGCCGGACAGAAGTCTTGCACAGCACGCGTGACCGCCGCTGCAACCTTGTCCTCACGACCCCGCGCGGCGCGGCACAGTGCCGCGCTCCCGGATGCGAGATCTAACCCGCCGAAGACCCGTAGTAGCAACGCCTCGCCCACAATATCTGGCAGCACCGCGGCGGCGCCGTTTACCGAGCCGGGGAGTGCGCCGCGCAGGGCGTCGGCTAGTGCCCCCGGCCCGCCGGGGTATGCGATTCCCAGTTCCGCCGCTTCCACCTTGGCCGCCGCGAGCAAATCGGCCGGGCTTAACCCTCCGCAGGCGGTGACATAGGCAGCCATGTGTTGGAGCAGACGGCAATAAGGCTGGCGGGGCATCGCCGGCTCGGGGAGGAACTTCGAGAGGCGATCCAATTCGCGGTCCGCCAACCGCAGGGCCAGATCGGTGCGGGTGAGGGTGAGGGCATCCACCACTCCGGAGCGGACCGAGGCCAGCGCCGCCATCATCAGGTAGAGGGGATCCTCCCAGGTGGGCTCGGCCAATCGCTTGTCGAACCAGGGACTCTCGCCCGGCGGCGGAACCCGCGGCGCTGCCAGTTTCAAGAAGCCGGCGGCCGCTTGCAGCAGGCGGGAAAGCACCGACCTGCGGTCCGCGGCGGCATCCAGCGTACGCAACCGGATGGGTTCGAGAGGATCGAACAGATCCTCGACGCCCCCACCGCTCCAGCTTCGGTCCAAAAGGGATCGCAGCCATCCCGCATCCGCCGAGGCTTCACGCTCCAACAGACCCGGCAACGCCCTCCGCCGGGTTAAGGTTGAGTTCTTTCAGCCAATGGCGCAGCGGCTCGGTGTGAGCGCCCGCGTAGTCCAACACCAACAGGGCGGGTTCGGGCCACTTCCACGCGGAGAGGTTCTGCAACTGGGCAAAGCGGCGCAGTTCCTCTCCGCTGAGGAAGCCGGCGTGCCACGTTCCGGGCTCTTTCACCTCCAGCCGGTCGATGAGTTCGATGGCGATCCGAGTCTTGCCCGCTCCGGCGCGCCCGGTGATGGTGCGGATGGAGATTGGGCGTTTCGAGTGCAGCCAGGTCCAGAGGTCCTCGAGATCCTGCTCGCGCCCGACAAGGTCCGTCGCCCGCCTGTCCGGAGTGAGCAGTTCCAGTTCGTTCCGGATGGGTCGTCCCCCGAGCCGCCGCGCCGGCGAGATCAGCGTTAGCTTCGGGCCGGCGTCCGGCAGCTTGGGCGTCTGAAGCGCCAGAAACGCGAGGAGGGGCTGCAGCAGATCGTGCCGGCCATGCGGGTACCAGATGGCGCGGATGTTGCAGTCCCCAAGAAACTTGATCCGGTCGTAATAGACCTGTGTTTCGGATTCCGGCTTCTCCAGGATTGCGAAATGCCACGCCACACTGCCGTCTTCTGCGATCTGGCGAAGTACCTCCATGGTCCGGTCGCGATTCAGTCCGCATCCAAGAAACAGGAGCCTTTTCCCGGTGAAGAGCTGGCGCAACGACGCCGGTAACGGGAGCATTGCCGGCGAGCCTCGCGGGCCGTAGTATTGGTCATAGTCGGTCTTCGTGAAGACGCGATTGGTCCTCTCGGAGGCGTCGCCGTGGATCTTGAGCAGAAACCGGACATCATCCTGAATGGCCCGGGAAATTGAATCGACCTGCGCGCCCCAAACGCAGCGTTCGAACTCGCGGCCCGCTTCAAGGAAGACGCGTTCGAGGACCGGGTCCCAGTTGGTGGTGACCACTGGTCCTTGCGCCAACCTGGGAAGATGCGTGACCGCTCCCTGGATCTTCCTGCCTTGCAGTTTGGCTGACCCGTAGGTGTTCTCGATGGCGCCGTGAAAGTTCGCGAGCCCGCGCGCCTGGAGCAGCAGATCGGCGGCGTCTTCGTACAATTCCCGCTGAAGCAGATTGGCCACTTCGGCGCTTTTGCCGCAGAGCTTTGCCTGGTTGTGAAGGAATCGGGACCAGAGAGGGAAGCCGAACCCGCCCAGGTCGGCCGAAAGCCCGGCGCCAACGAAAGGAACCACCATCACTCCACGGGTGAGTTGCGTGACCAACTCATCCAGGTGGTCCCCGTTCTCGAGCCATGCATCCCGGATAAGCTGGATGGGGTCGTCGGGGTTCTGTTGCAAGTCCTGCTGGTTCACCGAAGTTTTCCAGGCAAATCCGTCGTAGGGATTGAATATAGCACTGCGGCCCGCACGCCGGTGAGCACACAACACCGGCCACCATCCCGCGGCCAGCCGATGGCGGCCGGTGGCTGGTAGCAGCGAAACGCCTACCGCAGTTCCCCGGCACAACGAAACCCGATGATATTGCTCCGGTACGATGGCTCGAGCCCGTCACGGTACGAGACTCGGACGTACTGTGGGTTGTTGTTCCACGCGCCCCCGCGCTGAACGCGCAACGGCCCGCTCGAAGGCCCGGTCGGATCGGTGGCTGCCTTCTCGTCATCGTAGTTCCCACCGTACCGGTCTGCCACCCATTCCCACACATTGCCCAGCATGTCGTACAAACCCCACGCATTGGGCTGCTTCATGGCCACCGGATGGCGGGTGCCGCCGCTGTTGCCCTTGTACCACGCCACGGACTCCAGGTCGCCGTATCGCGGCCCGGCCGTGGTCGCGCGCGCCGCATACTCCCACTCGGCCTCCGTCGGCAGGCGCATCCCTGCCCATTCGCAGTACCGGCGGGCGTCCTCCCAGCTAACCTTCGTCACCGGAAGATGGGAGTCTGCGAATACCTCGTTGCGGGCCTCTCCTGTCGCCTTTAAGAACCGCGCGTACGCCGCCTCCGTCACGGGCGTCTGCCCCAGCCAGAAACCGCGCGTGAGCGTCACGTCATGCACCGGCTTCTCGTTGTCGTAGCAATCCGTGTCCCCCGGGGAGCAACCCATCGTGAACGTCCCCGGCGGAATCCAGACATAGATCAGTCCGTCAATCGGGTTCTCGCGCTGTTGTCCCGCCAACAAAGAGGTCACCGTAGGTGTCTGGGGAGAACTAACTGTGGCTGCCACGGTGGCCAATGGCACGCCGGCTGACAGGATCTTCCGGACGGCCAGGGTCAGTTGCTCAAACCCCGCGTGCGGCAACTCGGCCCGCCAATCCACCAGATCGGCCGATTGAATGCTTCGGAACGCCAGCGGAATGGTGACATGGTCGAGAAGCGCCGGAACCAGGATTCCTCGCCGGTGCCCTTCGTGCGCCTCCGTCCGCACCCACCGGGAGCCAACCGACTCCCGCGACCACAGGACGATGACGCATCGGGATTCGCCTAACGCCGCATCGATTACGTCATCCCACGTCTCTCCGGGCAGGATGTGGGGATCCCACCAGACCGACCAGCCTAGCTTTTGCAACGCGGCGGCCAGAGGCTCGACTCTGGAACGGTCTTCCCGAGCATAGCTGAGAAAGACGTCGCTCACGTGCGGCCCTCGCCTGCCCCACTAAAGGCAAACTCCTCCACGACGCGGCCGCCGATCAGGTGCTCCTGAATGATTCGCTCCAACACCTCCGGCGTCGCCGAGTGATACCACACGCCTTCGGGATAGACCAGCGCAATCGGCCCCTGTTCGCAGATGCGCAGGCAGTTGGCTTTGCTGCGGTAAACATGGTCGAGCAGTCCCAATTCCTGCAGCCGCGCCTTCAAATAGTCCCACGCCTGCAGCCCCGCCTCCTTCGTGCAGCATTTGGGCTTGGTCTGGTCGCAACACAGAAAGATGTGGCGCCGGATGCCCGACAGGTTACGCTCCGCGGCGATCCGGGCGAGTGACTCCAGGTCCGCCACCGCTTACTCCACAATCACCGCCGGATTGGCCAACACCCCGATTTCCGGCACCGAAATCGTGACCACGTCGCCCGGCGCCAGAGCCGACTCGCGCGTGACAATGATGCCTGTGCCGGTGAGCAGCACCGTCCCGCAGGGCACCTGGTTCGCGCGGGTGAGGAATTCCACCAGCGTCTCCAGGCGCCGGTGCAGCCGCGACGTCGAGACGCTGCCGGAAAACAGCTCCTTGCCGCCGCGCGTGATGGTGCAGGTCATTTCCAGATGGTACGGGTCGGGCAGGCTGTCCGCCGTCAGAATCGCCGGCCCCAATGCGCAGCAGGCGTTGTAGACTTTCGACTGCGTCAGGTACAGAGCGTTTTCGCGCTCAATATCCCACGCCGAAACGTCGTTGGCCAAGGTATAGCCCTCGATGCGGCCGCCCCTGCCCAACACCACGGCCAGCTCCGGCTCTGGCGCGGTGAACTTGGAGTCGACGCGGATGCCGATTCCTTGCCCCGGTCCGGCGCAAACCCGCGACGTGCCTTTGAAGAAGACTTCCGGGCGGGCCTCCCGGTAGACGTACGCGTACATGCCTTCGCGGGTGCCGTGTTCGGCATCGCGGAACGATGCGCTGGTCTCGTACGTGCAGCCGCATCCCCAGACTTCGGGCGGGTGAATGGGAAGAACGGGCGGCCATGTTTCGAGTTGCCGGTCCGCCAGCTTCGCGGCCAGGGCAGACAGAGCCACGCCTTCGGCTTCCGCGCGTTGCAGCAGACCCAGCAGGGTGAGGCCGCGAATGCGCCGCGATTTCCCGTCTTCGAAGATCGCGGCATTCACCGCGCCGTTGACTACCACTTGTCCAAGATGCATGCTTGACTCGCTCAGTATTTCAGATAAATCGTCTTGTAATCGCTGTAGAATTCCAGCGCCGCGGGGCCTTGTTCTTTGGGCCCGAAGCTGGACTCCTTGCTGCCGCCGAAGGGGAGTTGGTACTCCACGCCGGCGCTCGGCAGGTTGACCGTCAGCAGGCCGGCTTCGGCCCGGTAGATGAACTCGAAGGCGCGCGACAGATTGGTGGTCTGAATAGACGAGGAAAGGCCGAACGGGATATTGTTGGCGATGCGCAGGGCGTCCTCGAAATTCCTGGCCCGCATGATGGCCAGCACCGGCCCGAAGATCTCCTCCCGCGCGATGGTCTGCTGCTCGGTCACATCGGCGAACACCGTGGGCTCGACGAAGTAGCCGTTGGCCAGCGCGCCCTCGGTGAGCCGGTGTCCGCCGCAGGTGGGTTCGCCCGATTCCTTGCGGCCGGTTTCGATGTAGCGCAGCACGGTCTCCATTTGCGCCTGGTCCACGCACGGGCCCATGTCGATGCCGGGCTCCATGCCGTTGCCGACTTTGAGCTTCCGGGCCCGCTCGGCCACGGCCGCCACGAAACGGTCGTAAATGGCCTCCTCCACGATGGCGCGGCTGGTGGCCGTACACTTTTGGCCGGTCGAGAAGAAGGCCGCGTTGACCACGTTTTCGACCGCGGATTGGAAATCGGCATCGGCCAGCACGATGGTCGGGTTCTTGCCGCCCATCTCGAGCTGGATCCGCAGCTTCCGCTTGGACGCCTCGGCGTGCAGCCACTCGCCGATGCCGCACGACCCGGTGAACGATACGGCCTTAAGCGGCGCTGCATTTACCAACGCCTGCCCCAGTTCGCCGCCCGAGCCGGCCACGAAGTTCACCGCGCCCTTCGGCGCGCCCGCATGGTGTAGCGCCTCCACGATCCGCCACGCGCTGAGGGGCGCCGCCGACGCCGGCTTGAGGACCACCGTATTGCCGCAGATCAGCGCCGGTGCCAGCTTCCACGCCGGGATCGCACTGGGAAAATTCCAGGGCGTGATCAGCCCCACCACGCCGATCGGTTTGCGCAGGGCGAACATGTGGACGCGATCGCGCTCGGAAGGCACCAGCATACCGGGCATCCGCGAGCCTTCGCCCGCGAAATAGCGGAAGATGTTGATGGTCCGGCGCACTTCGCCCTTGGCTTCGGGAAGGGTCTTGCCCTCCTCGCGGGTCATATCGGCTGAGACCTGATCGAAGTTCTTGTCCAGAATGTCCGCCGCCTTGTAGAGGATGTTGCCGCGCGCCGGGCCGCTCATTCCGCTCCACCCGGGCAAGGCCGCGGCAGCGGCCGATGCGGCGTCCTCCACATCGCGCGCCGTGGCTCTCACGAAGTTGCCAACCACTTCGGAGGTGTTCGCCGGGTTGCGGTTTTCAGACAACGGACCGCGATCGATCCATTCGCCGTTAATGTAATTTGCGTAGGTTTGAGCCATAAATTTCAAATCGGCGGCTTGCCGGGAGCGCGATCCCCCAGTTCCGTCCGGAAGTAAGCGTCGTTGCGCCGAAAGCCCGCAATCGACGCGACCACGTTTTCCGGGAACTGCTGGATCTGAGCGTTGTAATGCTCCAGCGCCTCATTGTACTTGCGCCGCGGCAGGGCGATGCGGCTTTCCGCGTCGGACAATTCCGCTTCCAGGTGAGCAAAGCCCTGGTCGAATTTCGGGTGCGGGTTGCTGTCGGACCACAATAGCAACTTGGAAATCGCCGCGTTCAGCCTGGCGTTGGCCTCAATTCTTTCCTCTGGCGATCGGCCGTTTCCGAGAGCCGTGCAAGCGCCTTCGATGTCGCTTAGGATCTGGGGCCGGTCACGCACCGCGTCCTTCACGCCATCAATCAAGCCCGGGACCGCGCCTGCGTGCTTTTGCAGCACCGCATCCACCTCCGCCCAGGCGTCACTCATGTCGCGGCGTTGCGCCACCAGTTCGTCGTGAACGCTGGCGTACTTGCGGCCCGCGCCCAGGGCAAGCAGGATCGCGAGCGCGATCGCGATGCAGGCGGTCCTCACTGTGGGTTCCCCGGTTTTTCCAAGCGGTCTACCGCGGCGATGACCGCGGATATCCCCTGCAGATACGCCGCCAGCAGCCCCGTCGGGTCCACCTCGCGCGGCTTGATGCGCTCCTCGCGGATGTCCAGCAGCCTCTCGAAGGGCAGGGGGTCGATGCCAAAATGCCGCTGGGCGCTATGGATCACCTCGCGCTTGGCGCCGGGCGAGGGGACGCCGTAGAGCGCCAGGGCGTGCCGGAACAGGACGCAGAACGTGGACACGGAATCGAGCAACAGGCGGCGCAGCAGGTCGTAATCGGACGTCATGCCGCAGGCCTTCTGGCGCAAACGGAGCAGTTTGGCGCGCAGGTCGTGCTCCACCTGGGCGCGGTAGAACCCGTCGTGGAGCACCAGCGGCGTGATCACGTCCTTTCCGAAGAGCACCTGGTGCCGGCTCTGGATGTCCTGGAACTCGATGGGGAAACAATCGGTAGAGGCAGCCAGTTCCTCTTCGGTAACGAGCAGCGGCGAGGGGCTTCCCTGTTCGCGCCACCAGCGGAAAATCTCTTCGGCGCCGGCCAGCTCGCGGGGCGAGATCTGCGCCAGCACGCACAGCACGTTGAAATCGCTAAACCGGCTGTGATGGTCCTCCCCCGCCGCCGAACCATAGAGCACGACCGAGACGAGGCGCTCGCCGTACGCCTTCTGCAACCTCTCCACCAATTGGTTCAGCACTTTTTCCATAGCGAGGCGTTACCAATCGCTCGCGGTGTGGCCCGCGCAGTCGCCGCCGCCGAAGCCGCCAAAGCCGCCGTCACCCGAATCGTAGCCGCCAAAGCCGCCGCTGCCGTTGGCGCCCCAGGTGGCGCGCGCGGTGGCGCGGCCGCGCCACAACCCGGGCAGCAGTCCGCCGCCGGTTCCGCTGCCGTCGCCGCGCACGCCGCCCATCCGCATCAACCAGACCACCAACACGGCTGCGCCGATCCACACCGGCCAAGGGAACCAGTCGCGCGCGCCGGCGTGGAGGCGGCGCGGCAAACTTCCAGGCAGCGAGACGTTGCGGGCCCGGGCCACGGCGCCGCCGATGGTTTCCGCCGCCGCCATGGCGGCCTCGCTGAAATCCCGTTGGCGCAGCGCCGGCCCCATCTCCCGCAACACGCGCCGTTCGGAGAGGATCGGCTCCAGACTGCGGTCCATGGCGACGCGGGAACGGCGATCGCGGACCGCCATCAGCAGAAGTACGCCGCCGCGGCGGCCCCTTTGGCCCACGCTCCAACCCCGATACAGCGTCTGGACCACCTCGGTTACGTGTTCGCCTTCCAGGGACGGAACCGTCACCAAAGCGATTTGGGTGCCCGTGGCGCGTTCCACGGCGCCGCAGTACGCCTCCAGGAGCACTCGGTTGGCAGGCGCGATCACGCGCGCATAATCGCTGACGTAGCCTTCGGGCCTGAGCGCCTTCCAATCGACCGCCCCGGCGGCAGAGGCGCCCACCCCCGCCAGGAGGCCCAGCCGCAACCACGTCTTCATGTCGATTTTTCAGTGTACTACGCGGCGCCGCCTGGATTCCGCCGGCGCCGATTTGCTAAAATGAAGGCACCCGTTGGGACGTCGTCTAACGGTAAGACTGCAGACTCTGGATCTGCGTATCGGGGTTCGAATCCCTGCGTCCCAGCCAAACCGATCACCTACTGGCCCGATGGCCTGCCACACGGACTGACAACAGGCCGGTGCCATCCCTTATGAACTCGGAAATGCGGACGCCGTTCTGCCTTGGCAGGGAAATCGCATTCTTTAAGATGGATCACCTTTGGCGGCCAACCTCGGCTTAAGCTTAGAGCGACAAAGTCTGAATCCGTCGTGATGATAGTGTGATCGTTCGTCTTCGCCCACTCCCAAATCATGCTATCGGAACCCTGCTTCAGTCCGATGTCGCGTACGTGGACCGCAGTTTCACCTGATCTTAGTCCTCCGGCCGGTTTCGGCCGCAAATTGGTAGACGGCCGGGAAATCTGCACTTTCCAGATCCGGGTGCTCATCGAGGATCTCCGCCTCGGTCATGCCGGCGCCCAGCCAGCCAAGGATGTCCCAGATGGTGATGCGCAAGCCACGCACGCACGGCTTGCCGCCACGTTTCCCAGGCTCAATCGTGATCCTCTCGGTACCTGCCGGCATAAGCAAGCCTCTCCCGGTATGGTACTTCAAGCCGGACCCTCGCCCTCGAATGGCGGTAGGGCCTACTGCTGCACCAAATCCGGCGCCGCCGGCTTGGGGTTGGACGCCAGAGTTCGAAATGCGTCCACGACGCCCAGCCAGATACCTCTTTCGCCTGTTTCCGATTCCTTCTCCCACCTGCTGCTTTTCCCGCTATACGGCCATCTCCCGAGGAAACCTCCGCGAGCGTCACCCGCGGCCCCCAGACTCGGGGTGTTTGCTAGCCTGCGCGCTCGATGCCTTCCGGTGGCGCCACTGCTGGCGGTTGCCGGGCGCACCCCAACAATTTTGCGAGGTTTCAGGATTTCTCCGTTCCTGTGTTCGGCCGCGATCGCGAGGATCAGGCCGTCCAGATTCTCCCCGAGGCGTTTCATCTGTGCATTCGATTCAACGGCGTAAGCAAGGCCTGTTCGATACGTTCGAGTCGTTCTGCCGGGGTCATACGGGACCGTTGTCTCCCCTGGAGTGGCTGCCCGGCCTTGACACGCGCGAGGCCTTCCGCTTGCGCCGTTTGCTGGCGGCTGCCGAGCGCCACGCGCCGATCAACAGATCGCGCATGGCATCGGGGTGAACCCGCGCCAGGCCGACCAGGATCCACTCGTAGTTGAGGTAGTGATCGGTGATAAAGTACGTTTCCGGGTCGGCCGCCATCAATTCGTCGCGCTCGGCGAACCCCATGCCCACTACCAGGGCATCGAGATCCGGCCGCCATCGGGCGATCAGCGCACCGCGCACCTTGAACGCCGGCGTGCCGTAGGACGTGCTCTCTTCCACGCCGTCCAGGGCGAGCGCGATGGGGCGAACGTCATCGAAGGTCATCGGCACTCCAGATTCTACCCAAACCCGGCTCGGCAACAACGGCACCTTCTCGACCTTGACGCCGCACGCCGGGCATTTCACTCGATACACCTCGATGTGTACCGCCGTCTGAAACAAACTCCACGGCAGATCCCTCACCACCCGCTCGCGGCAGTCGTAGGCATCGGCCAACTTGCGACCACAACCCGAACATTCCAGCTTCCGGTTGCCGCGCTTGCGTCGGACCCACAAGTCTAAGGTCTTCTTTTTCTCGTCGATCTCCTGCCGGTACACACGGTATCCGGGCCATTGCAGGATTCGGGTGAACTCATTATCGGTAGGCAATCCCTGAGTTTAACCAAGTTTCACCTCAGAACACCCTGCCTTCGAAAGCCTGTCAATCCGCCACTTCCACGAATTCTCGCTCAGAGCCGAAAAAGGTTTCATCCGCGTGTTCTGCGCCCGCATACGAGACGAACCCCCCTTACTTCGTATGACCACTTCCGCAGACCCAGATACCCTTCTGACCACAGGTTCTTTAAGCAATCTACAAGCACAATGCCGTGCTCGTCGGCTGCGTTCTCCAATTCTCCTCTTGTCGTCGGGCGCCACTGGCCAACACCCGCACTGTCCGCGTATCGTCGAATTCGAAGTGCCATCTGCTCGGAAGGCAACAGCGGCCTCCGCTCGTCGTACTGGGTGGCCGGTCGAAGCGTTCCGAATTGGAGCAGTGCATCGATCTTCATGAGCAGGGTGGTCCGAAGGCAATACTTACCCTTTGAGTAATGTGTTCGCCCAGGCTGACGCCTTGTCCCGCGCTGGACTGCCTCAACTCTTGGGCGGAGATCTTCGGATGGCACGCGGAAGTTGGCCAAATTTTGCCCTGATGCGAATTCGAGCTCAGTGAGCATTGAATGATACTGTTCGACCAGTCGTTCCTCGATCTCATAGTTCTCCGGCAAGTGCTTGCTGAACGCCGTCAACCTCGCCCAAATTTCGTTCCAGGATGTCATCGGAGTAATATTCGCGATTCCAGAGATGCGTTTTTGCCACCACGGCAAGGCTTCCGCTCTTGGATGCGCTCTAATTCGACTCTATCGTTCTCGCTAGCCCGCCGCAGTAGCTATTTCACCGGATCACCAGATCCATCGTGCGGGAAGCAGTGTGGCCGGCGCTATCGGTAAGCCGCAGTGTGATTGAAAAGAGCCCGCCCGCACGCGGGGTTCCGTTTATAGCCCCTGTCGTTGGATCCAGCCTCAGCGAGACCGGGAAAGCTGACTCGCTCGCCCACACGTACGGAGGAACTCCGCCCGAGGCCCCAAGGGCTTCCGTGTAAGGCTTGGCGACCACCCCAACCGTAAGCGAAGATGTTGTTATCTTGAGGGGATCGATGACAACAATTGAGAGCGGCTTGGCATCGATTTCCCCATCGCTGCCAGCAACCTGAAGTACGAAATAGAATCGCCCGGGCCGCGTCGGCACTCCGTCGATTGTGGCGTCCGCCGAATTTGGGAAGGTGCGTCGTTGGACGGCCCTGAGCCTCAACCCGTCTGGAAGATTGCCGCTTTGTATCGACCAAGTGTCGTTCCCTCTACCTCCGCCACCCCCGTGTGCCTCCAGGGGAGCGTAGAATTGCTTCTCAGTCACACCGACGGGTAGCGCCGGCACCTTCATATATAAGGGTTCATCTACAAGTAGGCTCAGATCAATCGGTTCTATTCGCCCAGAGCAACAGTCGGTTCCGTATATGCCACTGTCGGCGTAATCGTCCAGACCGGCGTCGACCAAAACCGCACGCACGCGAAAGGATCCAGTCGCGGTCGGTGTGCCGCTCAGGATACCCGCGGCACTCAGAGTCAGTCCAGGCGGGAGGCCTTCCGCGTCGAGCCAGGCGATGGGGGAAGTGCCACCCATCGCAGTCAAAGCTTGGAGGTATCGACGCCCGATGACAGCGGACGGAGGCAGATCCCTGGTGCTCCACCGGACCGGCTCGACCACGATGATCGAAAGCGCCTCTGACGTTGTCCGGCCCGACGAATCCTCGGCCTGGACAAGAAAATCGAAGGCTCCCGCGATGGAAGGAGTCCCCGCAATCTCCGCACTTCCAGTGGCGAGCTCGAGCCCCGGCGGCAGCGAGCCGGCCGCGAGCGACCAGCGGTATGGGGGAGTTCCACCAGCCGCGTTCAACGATTGGCGATACGGCACTCTAACTATGGCCTTCAGCGCCGATCGCGTAACAACGCTGAAGGTCGGCTTGACCTCGATCGAGTACCCACGGGTAGCCTCCCCGCCTTCCGAGTCACGAATCTTGGCCGTAAACGAAAACGCGCCCCCCTTCGATGGCTTTCCGTGAATTAGACCTGTTGAGCTGTCTAGGGCGAGTCCCGGCGGCAAACCGCCGTCGGCGACAGTCCACCGAAACGGGGCCCATCCCCCGTTCGCTTCCATTGGTTTGGAGTACGGGGCTCCGACAACTCCATTCGGCAACACCGCCGTCCGAATCTTTAGCGAACCCACCACCCTGATATCTACAGGCCCCCACTTGGCTCCCTGATTCGCTCCGTCTTTCACCGTTATTTCAGCACGGACGTTCTGACGCCGTACCGGATCCCCTGTGATCATTCCGGTGCTCGGGTTAAGCATCAGGCCATCCGGCAGTGCGCTGACACCCCAGACGTAAGGCGGAGTCCCTCCTGTTGCATGTAGAACTTGCGAGTACGGAACGCCCAGCGAGCCGGGTGCAATCTCCGCCTCCGTTACAATCGTTAGCGTCGCTTGAGCCACCAAGGGCACAGCCGGTCTGGCACCGACGGTGCGGTCCTCGGGGCGCGTAAGGTCTCTGGCCGGGGGTACCGCTGCGGGACCGGGCGACGCCGTCTCCGAAGCTCCGGACTTGACATAGACTGGCTTGCTCCCGCCGTTTTCAATCGCTGCACGGACATCCGAGGCTTTCCTGACCTTGGGATCGACGAAAACAAATTCGCCCCTGTTACGAATGAAATCCGGGAGGGGTAGATCCACGGGTCCCTTGTTGCGGTACGGCTGCGTCGCGCCTAGCTGCGATGCCACCTTGTCCTCCACCTCATCGGCGATGCCATGGATGGTCATGAAGCCTTCCCGGGACCGGTCCGCCAGTCCATTCCGCACCACCTCAAGAAACGCCGACGTAAATACGCTGCGCATATTCCCCGCAAGCGCCGGCTCGTTGCCTCGAGTCGCTGTGTATGCAACTCGGCTGCCGTCGCCAGCGCGACGGCTCACCACATCCGGGCCCTTCGGCACAATCCCAAGCCCAGACGAGCAACCATCGAGCAAGAACAGAACGTGCTTAGCCGGCAGACTCCGGCTCCACTGCTCACACTGCGTTACCGGGACTGTGGTTTCCCTATCGTATCTGTCCCTGTAGTTGGAGAACAGCATGTAGCCCGTACCGCCCATATCCAAGCCATGGCCAGTGAAATAGAACAGAAAGCGATCCTCTCTCTGAATTCTCCCGCTCGTCCTAAAGCCCTCCATCATTAGATTGTCGATCCTTGACGGCGTGGCGTCTTGGTCCAATAGCGCATAGACGACGTCAAACTTCTCGTCCAGCAGCAGGAAGTCCCTCATTGCGGCAACATCTTCTCTTGCGGGAAGCGGCTTTGTACTCCAGGGACGGTTATTATAGGAGCCGACACCCACGAGGAGGGCTACACTCCTGCCGAATGGTGCGGCAACGATGGTTCCCCACCACTCCAGAAACCGCGCCGCCAACGTAACGGGATCCTTGCGAGTGTATACGAGCAATCCGCTCTCCCGCTCGGCTGTGCATCTGAGCTGGGTGGGAGGTGAAATCGAGCGGCAATCCACAGCCGATGCTGCAGAAGCTGGGCCGCTTGCGAAATGAATCGCAAGGCTAAGCAGAAGGCTTCTGCGAACGCCTTTCGTTCCGACTTTTCCCATTCGGGTACTTGAAAAAAAACCATTGCTGTAGGCCGCGATATATGCCACCAAGTGAGCCTGGGCGTCACTCCAATTCCTCATAAGAGCATTATAAAGCGGGTAGAAAGCCACAGGGGCGATGAAGAAAGTCGCCCAGAATTCCGGCCATTTGAAGGGCCCCTTTGCCCCTGCCTTTAACCAGACAAACACAGGCTGGGAGAGCATGCCTACGAGCATCGAGAGGAAGAGCCCAGGACCTACCCAGTCCTCGCCCTGACCTTTTTCATACAGCGACGGGCCGAACATCCCAAGCTTCCAGTGGAAAAATGCCAGCACAACCAGCACTAGAACGAACTGCGCGATCCAGAGCCGCCACCTCGCCTCAGCTCGCGCCCAAAGGGCCTGCTGGAAAAGGTACGCCGCAGCAGAACACAATATCAGCAGGTCCATGAAAGAAATGTCGGCAGGCATACCGAATGGTATCACCCGTCTGCCACGCCGAAAACGTAACTGATCGCATAAGGCACGATGCGACTAAGGCTTCCCAACATCTAAGCTCTCCAGTTCACGCAATACGGCCGAGCGGTCGATGCGGATGACGGAATGCCCTTGAAGTCGCGTTCCCGCTTCTGCGAATGCCGTTGCCGACCTTTCGCGTGCTAACCACCGGAGTACCCACGCCTCTCAGAGCGCGGACAATTCCGCTCCGGGAGTACGAGGTTGCGGGCGCGAACGTCATCGAAGGTCATCGGCACTCCAGATTCTACCCAAACCCGGGCAGGGGAGGACGCTTACCCCCCCAGTGCACGATATACTGATGCACGAAATGCGCTGCGTCCTCGTTTGGCTCGTGGCCGCCGGTTCCGCCCTGGCGGCATCGCAGTATAGCGGCGAACTCATCTTCGAAGCCGAGAAATGGCACAACCACTCCTCCTCCATCGTGGAGCTGCCGAACGGCGACCTGCTGGTCTGCTGGTTCCACGGTTCGGGCGAACGGACCGCGGACGACGTGCTCATCCAGGGCGCGCGCTGGAACCGTTCGTCGGGCAAGTGGACCGAGCGCTTCACCATGGCCGATACCCCCGGCTTCCCCGAAACCAACCCGGTACTGTTCCTCGACAGCCACCAACGCCTGTTCTTCCTCTGGCCGCTGATTGTGGCCCACCGCTGGGAAACGGCGCTGATGAAGTACCGCATTTCCACCGACTACAAACAAGCCTCCGGCCCGCCGCGCTGGGAGTTTCAGGACAACATCGTGCTCATCCCGCAGAACATTGCCCAACGCACCAGGGAGTACGCCGGCGCCGCCGCGGCCGGTTCGGGGCCGCTGGCGGAGCGCGCCCAAAAGCTGATCGAGCACGCCGAGGATGAATACTTCTCGCGCATGGGGTGGTTTACACGCACCCATCCTCAGCAGTTGCCCAGCGGCCGCATCCTGGCGCCCATGTATTCGGATGGCTTCTCCTTCGGCATCATGGCCATCAGCGACGATCAGGGCTACACCTGGCGCGGCAGCGAACCCATCGTGGGCGCGGGCTGCATCCAACCCTCGGTAGTTCGCAAGAAGGATGGCACGCTGGTGGCCTACCTGCGCGACAACGGCCCGCCCCCGAAGCGCGCCCACATCAGCTATTCCCAAGACGACGGCGTCACCTGGACTCCGGCGCGCGATACCGAAATCCTCAACCCCGGCACGAGCCTGGAAGTGATCCGCCTCACCAACGGCGACTGGATCATGGTCTACAACGATCTCGAAGCGAAGCGCTACTCCCTGCTGGCGGCCGTCTCCGACGATGAGGGCGCCACCTGGAAATGGAAACGCCATCTCGACGGTAATCCCGGAACGCCCGGCAACAACGAGTATCACTACCCGTCGGTGATTCAGGCCAAGGACGGCGCCATCCACGTCACTTACAGCTACTTCGTCGCGGCCGGAAAGTCCATCAAGCACGTGCGCTTCAATGAGGACTGGGTCAAGGCCGGGGATTAACGCAGTCCGGAGGAATGCGCCGCGGCTGTTAACCTCGCCGGCCGTTTGGGCGTTATAGGGGCAGGAGACCAACCACGTGCCCGAATTCATCATCCTTGGAATGTTCTGCCTGGTGGGGTTCTTACTCTACTTGGGTTTCAACGCGATTCGATACACCCGGCAGACAACCCTGCACAAGGCATTGCTCGAAAGGTTCGCGTCCGCCCAGGACTTGGCAGCTTTCCTGGAAACCAGTGCCGGCCAGAGGTTCCTGGCCGAACTCTCGTCCGGCGCCGCGAGCCCCTTCCAATCTGTCCTGGGCTCCATCCAAAACGGCATCCTGGCCCTGTTTCTGGGCGCCGGGTTCTTCCCTTTGGGCGGCGCTTTCAAAGACGGCCGGGTGGTCATGGGAATCGGAATCGTGCTGATTCTGGTTGGGTTCGGCTTCCTGACCTCCGCGCTGGTCACCTACCTGCTCTCGCGGTGGTGGGGGCTGCTTCCAGGCCGATCGAAGCCACCGGAGAAGTAAGTGACTGACGCGAGCGCGCTGGAATATGCCGGCGATGGTGGAGCGCAGGCGCTCAGCCACGAACAATTCGAGGCTTTCTACGCGCAGACCGCAAGGTCCCTCCGTTCGTATCTCTGCCGCATTGCCGGCGCCACCGCCATGGCCGACGACTTTCTGCAGGAAAGCTACATCCGGCTGCTGGTGGCGCCGCCCATGGAGGAACAGCACCGCAAGCCGTATCTCTACCGCGTGGCCACCAACCTGGTTAACGACCATTGGCGGCAGCAGGGCCGCCATCGTCGATGGCGGCGCCTGTTTCCCAGCCGCGATGAGGCTGCGCCCCACGGTGTGGAACTGGCCTCCGACATGCAGCGGCTTTTCCAGCAGATCGCTCCGCGGGAACGAGCGTTGCTCTGGCTGGCTTACGTGGAAGGCGCCGGCCACCGCGAGATCGCCGCGATTCTCCAGTTGAAGGAGGCCAGCGTCAAGGTGCTGTTGTTCCGCGCCAGGCGTAAGATGGAAGCGATCCTGAAGGATCATGGATTCGAGGACAGTCATGACTGACCGCAATTTCGAGCGTTGGATCGGGCATCTGGCCACGGAAAGCCCGGACGCGGCGGTCCCCGATGCGGCGGCGATCTGGTGGCGCGCCCAACTGCGCCGCAGGATGGCGGAACTGGAACGGGCTACCAAACCGGCGCGCCTCGTCGAGCGGGTGGCCGGTGTGGTGTGCTTCGCGGCGGCCGCGGCCGCTGGCGCCTCCGTGGGAGTCGCCGGTCAAGCGCCGTTCATCGTGGTGACGCTGATCGCCGCGGCTGGAGCCACTGCCTTCGTGCTGCGTGGCGCGGCCGAGTAGCAGTATCCTGAGTTCTGCATGGAACTCAAACTGGTACCGCTCGAGATCCCCGAAAGCGGCAATCTGATTCTGGGCCAGACCCATTTCATCAAGTCCGCAGAGGACATTTACGAAGCCATCGTGAACACCGTCCCGCAGATGAAGTTCGGCGTGGCCTTCAACGAAGCCTCTGGGCCTTGCCTGGTCCGCGTAGAGGGCAACGACGAGGCCCTCAAAGCCCTGGCCGCCAGGAACGCTGCGGCCATCGCCGCCGGACACACGTTTGTGGTGGTGATGCGCGAAGGCTACCCCATCAACGTGCTCGGCCGCATCAAGGACGTCCCCGAAGTCTGCGGCATTTTCTGCGCCACCGCGAACCCCGTTCAGGCGGTCATCGCCGAGAGCGAACAGGGCCGCGGCGTGCTTGGCGTGATCGATGGCGCCCCGCCCAAGGGCGTGGAGACGGCTGAGGACGCGGACAAGCGCAAGGCGTTCCTGCGGATGATCGGGTATAAGCGGTAGGGTTTGCGCCCGGCTCACGCCATCGCGTCTACCTGCTATATTTCTATAGCCCATGTCCGACGCCAAGAATCCGCTAGCCAGGCTGGACCATCGGGAACTCCTCTGGCTGACCGGCATTCTCAAAGACGCCTGCCGGGAGCGTCTGGAGAAGAATCAGGTGAGCCAGGCCCTCGAAGAAAGGCTGTACGCGCGCGGTCCCGTCGAAGGCCGCCTGGATCCCCGCCCGTTTCTCAAAATCTGGGAGCCACGCTACCGTAAACTCCTCGACGTCGCCGGCGAACTGCACGCGCTGTTGCAGGCCGATGACGCCAGGGCTACCGCCGAATCGCTGCGCGCGCAGTTTGCCCCCGCCGATTCGCTCAACCGGCATGGTCCCGGTTTGGCGCAAGCTATGATTGAAGAGAATGCCGCGAATCCTCGACGGAAATCGCGTACGCGATGACATCAAGAACGAGTTAAGACCACGCGTCGCCGCGCTTGCCGCGAAAGGCCGTCCGCCGGGTCTTGCGGTAGTGCTGGTAGGCCACAATCCCGCCTCGGAAATCTACGTCCGCAATAAGATCAAAACCTGCCAGGATCTCGGCATCTATTCGGAATCCATCACGCTGCCCGATTCCATCTCCACCGGGGAACTGCTGGCGGTAGTGGATCAGTTGAACGGCCGCGCCGAAATCGATGGCATTCTGGTGCAACTGCCGCTGCCGCGTCAGGTGGACAGCAAACGCATCCTGCTGGCGGTCTCGCCCGCGAAGGATGTCGATGGCTTCCACCCGTGCAACGTGGGGAACCTGGTGGTGGGCCTGCCGGGACCGCGCGCCTGCACGCCCGCGGGCATCGTCGAGTTGCTGAAGCGGGCCCAGATCGGCATCTCGGGCCGGCGGGCGGTGGTGGTGGGCCGCAGCGACATTGTCGGCAAGCCGGTGGCGATGCTTCTGTTGCACGAGCATGCCACAGTCACCATCTGCCACTCCAGGACGCCGGACCTGGCGGCAGTCTGCCGTGAGGCGGATATCCTGGTGGCCGCCATCGGACGCGCGGCCATGATCACCGGCGATTTCATCAAGCCAGGCGCCACCGTGATTGACGTGGGCACCAACCGCATCGACCAGCGCGACGAAGCCGCGCGCCTGTATCGTAACGACGCGGAGAAACTGGCCGCCTTCGATAAGAAGGGAAGTCTGCCGGTGGGCGATGTGCATCCACTCGAGGTGGCTGAGAAGGCCGGCGCCTACACGCCGGTTCCGGGTGGCGTAGGGCCGCTCACCATCGCCATGCTCATGGTCAACACCGTGGCCGCGGCGGAGCGCCGTGCGAACCTGCGCTAAGGGCGTATGCTGAGAGTAGGACTGACGGGTGGCATCGCCTGCGGTAAGTCGTTCGTCGGGGAGGCCCTGGCCAGTTACGGCTGCCTGGTGATCCAAGCCGACGAGCTTGGCCATGAGGTGCTCGCCCCGGCCGGAGAGGCCTACGAATCAGTGCTGAAGGAATTCGGAAGCGGCATCCTGAAGGAGAACGGCGCCATCGACCGGCGTGCCCTGGCCGCCCTCGTATTCGACTCGCCCGAGCGTCTGGCGCGGCTGAACGCGCTGGTGCACCCTCCGGTGGTTCGCCTGGAAGAAGAGCAGATCGCGCGCTTCGCCGAACGCGAACCCGACGGCATCGCTGTCGTGGAGGCTGCGATTCTGATCGAGACCGGCAGCTATCAGCGCTTCCACCGCATGATCCTGGTCACCTGTACCGAAGAGCAGCAGGTGGAGCGCGCCATGCGGCGCGAAGGCGCGGTGGAATCCGACGTGCGGGCGCGGATCAGCCGTCAGATGCCACTCGACGCGAAACGAAAGTTTGCCGATTTCGTCATAGATACATCCGGGTCCAAAGAGGACACCTTGCGGCAGTCCCGGGCCGTCTACGAATCACTACGGAGAATCCAACCATGAAAGTTCTGCGCACCTTCTTCTGGGCTGTCGTTCTGGCAGCCGCGTTTCTGTACGTTACGTCCGTGGCCAACTGGGATGTCGGACGGGTGCTGCGGCCGGTCCGCGATGTGAGCCACTCGTGGAGTGAGCCCACCAGCGCCGCCACGGCCACCAGTTTCTCGCCCGACGAGCAGAACAATATCGACGTCTACAAGGCTTCGCGCCAGGCCACCGTCTATATCACCTCGACGGTTTACCGCGAGGATTTCTTCTTCCGCGTGTATCCGGCGGAAGGCACGGGGTCGGGGTTCATCATCAATCCCGAAGGCGAGATCCTGACCAATAACCACGTAGTCAGTGGAACCGCGCAATTGACGGTGACGCTGGAGGACAAGAAGGTTTACAAGGCCAAGGTGCTGGGCACGGATCCGCGCAACGACCTGGCACTGATCAAGATCGGCGCCGGCCGGAAGCTCCCGTCCCTGCATCTGGGCGATTCCGACCACCTGGTGGTGGGGCAGAAGGTTCTGGCCATCGGCAACCCGTTCCAGTTTCAAGGGACGCTGACCACGGGCATCGTCAGTTCGCTCGACCGGACCATCCAGACCGAGGAGAGCCGCCGCCTGGAGGGCATGATTCAGACCGATGCGGCCATCAACCCGGGGAACAGCGGCGGGCCGCTGCTCGATTCGCGCGGCAACGTGATCGGCATCAACACCGCGATTTACGGCCAGCAGGGCAGCATCGGGATTGGGTTCGCCATGCCCATCGCGCGCGCCAAGGTGATGCTGGAGGAGTTCCAGGCGCACGGCAGGATCTCGCGGGCCACCCTGGGTGTCAGCACCGTGTACGTGGCCGGCGATCTGGCCGAGGGGCTGCAGTTACCGGCCGAAGGCGGATTGTTAATCCAGAGTGTGGAACGAAACTCTGCTGCCGAAGAAGCCGGGTTGCGCGGCCCCAACCGCGTGGTGATTGTAGGCAACTACCAGTTGGGAATCGGCGGCGATTTGATCACCGCGGCCGAAGGCCAGCCCATCGAAAGCAGCGAGACGCTGCTGCGCCTGCTGTCGAAAAAGCGCGGCGGGGACATGGTGGTGTTGACCATCTATCGCGGCGGACGCACGCAAAAGGTGAAGGTCAAACTCGGGGAAGCGCCGCAGCAATTATAGGGTGCATATCCGATTCTCGGCGAGCGATCAGCCGCCGGGTTACCGCGCTCTGCAAATAAAAGGCCGGTGATCCTTCTGGGATGCACCGGCCCATATGCTATTAAATTAAAGACTAAGACTAAAGACGCTAGGCGGTTGCGGCGGTTTTCGGAGCCGCACCCAAGGTCTGAACCTTATTCTTGCTTCCTGGCGGACGTCCGCGGCGCTTCGGCAGCGCGTCCGCCATCCAGGATGGTGGCCGTCCGCGGCCTTTTCCACGGCCCAAAGCCAGCCGCTCCAGGCTGACAATGGCCTCTTCGATTTGTGCCCGTTCCGCTTTTAATTCTGCGAGGATCTTACTCACATCCATATCAGGACCTCCCAGCCGGCATCGGCGCGACTGCCAGCCCGGGCTGGTTATCAAGGCTCGTACTGCCTTGACCTCCAGTATGTTTCAATTTTCCGCCTATCCACGATAATTATCAAGCAAAATGCTTTAGATTTTCCGATAATTTAAAGTGTCTTAAGTACTGGACATGCTGGGTGGTACAGTAGTTTCCTCAGGGCCGGGAGCTTTTCCAATAGAAATAAAATGGAAGACCAATCAGAATTAATCCAATGCCTTTTGCCGAGTCGATGGGCCGGTCAATGGCGGTCTGAAATAGCAGAATCGATGCCCCCAGCGCGAAGAGCACCGGTACGAAAGGGTACCCCAACGTGCGATAAGGCCTTTCGAGATCAGGGCGCTTGAAGCGCAGCACCACCACTGCGGCCGCGGTCATGCCGTACAGAATCCAGCTTGCGAAAATCACCAGGTTGAACAGATCGTCGTATTTTCCGGAAAGTACCAGAACGCACGCCCAGCCGCTCATCATCCAAATGCAAACCCCGGGGGTGTGGTATTTGGGATGCACCCAAGCGATCGAACGGAAGAACAACCGGTCTCTGGCGGCCGCATAGGGAACTCTGGAACCCGTGAGAATAGAGCCGTTTAGCGCCGCAAAAATGCTGATCATGGCGGCTATCGAGACCGCGCTGGCGCCCAGGGGTCCAAAAATCCTGCCCATCATGTCGCCGGCCACTCGCGTGCTCGCCGCCACTTCGGCCGGAGCCATTACGTGGAAATAGGCAACGTTTGCAATCAAATAAATGGCGATGACGCACAACGTGCCGCCAATTAATGAGCGGGGCAGATTCCTTTGCGGTTGCTTGATCTCCGAAGACACCATGCTGACGTTGTTCCAACCGTCGTAAGCCCATAAAGCCGCCACCAGCGCTGCGATAAACCCTCCGAAGGTCAAGGGAGCAATGGAACTCGCCGCCGGGGCATGCGGCTGTCCGAAGAATAGTCCCGCCACGATAATGAAAGCGATCAGGGCTACTTTGACCACGGTTACGGCAACCTGCACATTGCCACCCAGCTTGACGCCGTAATAGTTCAGCCAGGCCAGCGACAGGATCAGCGCGATAGCGAACAATTGTCCGAACCGGATTTCGAGCGGCCCGCCATTCGGGCCCAGCGGCAAGGGAACGGAATAAAACACCTGGTCGAGCGGCGCGAAAAAATTCGTTAGATATAGAAAGAACCCGGTCGCCAAGGTCGCAATGGACCCGCTTTTTGCCACCCACATCTGGGTCCAACTGTAGAGGAATCCCCACAGTGGACCATAGGCCTCGCGCAGAAAGGTGTATTCGCCCCCCGCCTCCGGCAGCGCCGCCGCCAGTTCGGCATAGCTCAGCGCGCCGGCCAGCGAAAGCAGTCCGCCCACTACCCATACGGCGAAGACCATTTCCACCGAGCCCACGCGCTCAATCATCGTCCGGGGCACCAGGAAAATGCCGCTGCCGATGACCGTTCCGACGACAATCGATGCTGCCGCCCACGGCCCTAAATCCCGTTTCAGTTCGGTCATGCCTACTCCCAAAAGTCAAGACTGGCCAGGAGGCCTGTGCCACTACTCCTTTTGAAACATCGCCGCCGCCATACCCACCCCAAACGTCATGATCGTCCCGATCAGCACGTACCACGTAAACGCGATCGTGGTGCGTTGGTTCACGTAGAGAACCGTCGCCAGCCCGGCTACTACGCCTGCCATGGCCGCTCCTTCGCGCGGCCGTTTGGTCAGGACTCCGAGTAGAAACACGCCGAGCAGCGCGCCCATCGGAATCGATCCGATGGTCAGCCCGGCCTCCAGTACCGACGGGGAATGCCGCGCTGCAATCGCGATCCCCAGCAGCACCAGCCCCCAAACCACCGTCGCCCAACGCGCCAACCGCACCAGCCGGGCCTCGCTCACACCCTTGGCGCGGGCGCCAAAGAAATCCACTACGGTGGTGGACGCCAGCGAATTCAGCGCCGCGCTCAAGTTCGCCATGGCCGCCGCGAAAATGGCCGCGATGATCAGCCCGGACAGACCGGCCGGAAGCTGGCTCCAGACGAATTCGGGGTAAATGCGGTCCCGCTTCAGCGGCGCTGGAAGCTGCCGGTCGGCGTAGTAAACAAACAGCAGCACGCCGATCAGCAGGAACAACACAAACTGCACCAGAATCACCAGCCAACTGGCCAGCAACGCGGCTCGGCTCTGCCGTTGGTCGCGGGCGCTGAGCAGACGCTGCACCATTAATTGGTCGGTTCCGTGAGTCGCCGTGGTCAGGAAGCAGCCGCCGGCCACGCCGGCCCAGAAGCTGTAAGTGCGGGAGAAAAATTCGATGTTGGGCGCAAAGCGGAAGTCGAAGATGGTGAATTTGTGGGCCGCTCCGGCCACCGCGGCCACGTGGTCCCATCCGCCTGGAATCTTGCCCAGGATCACCACGAAGCTGGCCACCGCGCCGACCACGTAAAGGCTCATCTGAACCACGTCGGTCCAGATCACCGCCGTCATACCACCTTCAAAGGTGTAAAACAGCGTCAACAGCACGATCAACACGATCGAGGCGATTTCACCCCGTTCCGCCCCCAGAGCCCGGAACCAGGCGAAGGTGCCAAGCACGATCGAAACCACCAGGGAGATGGCGAACACCCGCACCCCTTCCGCCATGGCGCGAGTCACCAGGAAGATCGAGGCGGTGAGTTTGCGGACCCGCTCGCCGAAGCGGCGCCGCATAAGTTCATACGCGGTAAACATCTCGCCCCGGAAATAGTGCGGCAGCAGCAATACCGAAATCACCAGGCGGGCCAGCAGATATCCCAGCACGATCTGCAGGAATCCCAAATTGCCGCCAAATGCCAGCGCCGGCGTGCCGACGATGGTCAGCGTGCTGGTCTCGGCCGAAACAATCGACAGGGCGATGGCCCACCACGGCGCCGTCCGGCCGCCCAGGAAATACTCGCGCAGGCTGGTCTGGCCCCGACGGAAATGGGCGCCGAACAGGGTGATGCCGGTCAGATAGGCGGCGATAATCCCCAGGTCGGCGTAGTGCATGCTCTCGCCAATGGTACCCGATTTGGCGTTCTGGTATGATTTGTGATCAGGAACCGGGTGGGCGTAACTGGAGTCGAATGGGTTGCGCCGTGATGATGGTTTGGCTATACTCCGCAGATAACACCAGTCATCGGTGTACGGCGATTCCACGCCGTGGTCGCGTGGGCCGGTGGGCAAATCCGAAATTGGATACGGTAGATTACCAAGAGGCTCGAGTGCGAAGAGACAGGAATCGGCGATGTCCGGAAGAATTGGCTCTGAAATTGCAATTCCCCGGGGTTAAACTGAGAAGCGGTTGTGATCTAAGAGTTGGGAGAGGCGCTATGCATGGACTGTATCGGAGTTTCATAGGTATTGCGGCGGCTGCCGCCATGGTTGCTGTCGTTGCGATGGGAGCCGCCCAGCTCGCCAATGCGCAGGCCGCCCCGGAAAAGAAGGTCAAGGATCAGGGTGAGTACGACATTTACAACCAGGTCCTCAAGGATACCGACCCGGCGAAGCAGATCCAGGACCTGAATACCTGGACGCAAAAGTATCCCGAGTCCGACTACAAGAACGACGACCGTCCCTACCTTTACCTCCAGGCGTACAACAAGGCCAAGCAGCCCGACAAGGTTCTGGAGCTCGGCCAGCAGTTGATGGACAAGGGTCTGAAGACTGTCTTCAAGAACGATCAGCAGATCCTCACCATCCTGTTCACGGTCTGTGTCAACCTGCAGGCGATCCCGGCGCCCTCGCAAGCCCAGTTTGACCAGGGCACCAAAGCCGCGCACGAACTCCAGGACTTTATCCCGACATTCTTCACGGCCGCCAAGAAACCGGCCCAGGCATCCGACGCCGACTGGACGCAAGCCCGCGGCACCATGGATAAGGTAGCTAAGGACACCTTGCTGTTCGTCGCCATGAAGCCCGGCGCCGACGCGATGAACCGCTACACCAGTTCCAAGGATCCCAAGGACTGCGTTACCGCCGAAGCCGCCTACCGGAAGGCGCTGGAGCAGTTCGTCGACAGCCCCACGATTGCGTATCAATTGGGCCGGGCGCTCCGCTGTCAGCAGGCGGCCACCCCCGAGAAGGTGCCGCAGGCCATCTACGAATTTGCCCGCGCCGCGGCGATCGATCCTTCGCTCGGGGGCACCATGGATCCGAAAGCACTCAACACCTACCTGGAGAACGCCTATAACACGTACCACGGCAGCCTCGACGGTCTGGATCAACTCAAGACGCAGGCCAAGGGATCTCCGCTTCCGCCGGCCGGTTTCACCATCGAGACCGCTTCCGCCATCCTGGCCAGGAAGCAGGCCGAGTTTGAGCAGAGCAATCCGCAGTTGGCTCTCTGGATGAAGGTGAAGGGCGCGCTCTCCGATACCAATGGCGAAGCCTACTTCGCCAGCAGCTTGAAAGACTCCTCGGTACCCAAGCTCAAGGGCACGCTGGTGGAGGGTAAGCCGGCCTGCCGCTCCAAGGAACTGCTGGTGGCCATTCCCGAACCCAACCATCAGGGCGAGCTGCGTCCCGAGATCACCCTGAAGCTGGATGCGGCGCTGACCGGCAAAGCCGAAACCGGCGCCGAGATTCAGTGGGAGGGCGTCCCTGCGGCCTTCACCAAGGATCCGGCCTTCATGCTTACCATGGACACCGAAAAAACCAAGATCGAAGGTTTGAAGGTGACCCCCTGCGCCCCTGCGCCGGCGGCCAAGAAGGCTGGCGGGGCGCCGAAGAAGAAGCAGTAAGAGTGGCATTGGCCTCCCGGCCTGCCCTTTCGCCGCGCCGCGCCGCACCGGCCTGAAGGCCCGCGCCACTGCGCTGTGGTACAACCAAAACGGTGGATCTCGAAAAAACCCTATTGCGAAAAGTGGGCGAGGCCGTGCACCGCTTCAAAATGGTGCGCGATGGCGACCGCGTGGCCGTGGCGCTCTCCGGGGGCAAGGATTCGGCGACTCTGCTGGAAGCCTTGCTGCTCTTGCAGAAACGCGCGCCCATCGATTTCTCGGTTTGCGCCTTCACGGTAGAGCAGGGCAAGTTCCTGCGGCCCATCGAACCCATCGGCGAATATCTCAAGCAGCGCGGGGTTGCCTGGACCTACTTCCGCGACGCGCCCTCGCTGCGCCTGCTGGAAGATCAGCCCGAGCACGGCTGCGACCTGTGCAGCCGGTACCGCCGCCGCGCGGTGTATGAGATTGCCCACGGCCTCGGCGCCAACGTGATCGCCTTCGGCCACACCGCCAACGATTTCTGCGAAGCTCTCTTGCGCAACACCATGTTCACCGGCAGGCTCAGTTCCCTGCCGCCGGTGACCTTTTCGCGCAACCGCGACTACCGGCTCATCCGCCCGCTGGTCTTCGTCACCGAAGACATCACCACGGCATATGCGCAGGCGCTGGGCATCCCGGTGGTCCCGTGCGGATGCTCGCAGAAAACCGGCACCGTGCGCCGCGCCCTGCGCGCCATCTTCGCCGAACTGGAACAGGAGCACCCCCATCTGAAGGAAAACATACTTTCGGCCATGGGAAATGTGGATACCGGCCGGCTCCTGGATACCCGCCTCCTCGACCTCGAAGGCCCAATCGCCTCACCTGCCCAACCACGCGACCTCTTTCCGATTGTCACCGAAACGTAACCACGCTTTGACCAAAGTGACATATTCCGATTACCATGGTGGGTCACTGTTGCACCGACCCGCTCATGAGACTGCTGCCACGCGACGAGAAGTTCTACAACCTGTTTCTCAAGCAAGTTGAGATCATTACGGAGGCGTCGAGACTGTTGCTCGTCGGCGTTCGATCCGGGAATTCCAGGCTGGCGGGCATCGCCACCGAAATCAACGTCCTGGAACATAAGGGCGATGAGGTGATTCACGAGATTTTCACCCGCCTGAACCAGACCTTCATCACACCCATCGATCCGGAAGACATCCACAACATCTCGTCGGCACTGGACAACGTGCTGGACGGCATCGAGGACACGGCACACCGCCTGGTAACGTACCGGATCAACCCGATCCCGCCCACCATGATTACGCTGTCGGAGATCGTGGCCAGTTGCGCCAGGTCGCTGACGCATGCCTTCGAAGCCTTGGAAAAGAACGGCGCCATCCTGGATCACTGCATCGAGATCAACCGCCTGGAAAACGAGGCGGATCTGATCGGCCGCAGCGCCGTGGTGGATCTTTTCGACAAGGAGAAGGACCCGATCACCCTGATCAAGCTCAAAGAGGCGTACGAGTTTTTCGAAGCCACGATCGATAGCTGCGAAGATGTGGCCGACGTTTTGCAGAACGTGGCCGTGAAAAACAGCTAGCGATGTCGACCTTCTCACTCGCCGTCCTGATCATCTCCATCGGGCTGATCTTCGACTACATCAACGGCTTTCACGATGCCGCTAATTCCATCGCCACCGTCGTGGCTACGCGCGTTCTCGGGCCTTTCCAGGCGGTGCTCTGGGCCGCCGTTTTCAACTTTGTGGCCGCCTTTCTTTTCGGAACCGCCGTGGCGAAGACCATCGGCAAGGGGTTCGTCGATGTTTCTCTGGTGACGCCCTATGTGATCATGGCGGGCTTGACCGGCGCCATCGTCTGGGACCTGATCACGTGGTGGCTCGCATTGCCGACCAGTTCCTCCCACGCGTTAATTGGCGGATATGCGGGAGCCGCGGTGGCGCACGTCGCCCTGCTTCGCGGATTCAGCCACGGCATCGACGCCTTGAACCTCGCCCACGGGGAATGGCCCTTTACGCTGAAGATGATTGTAGGCGCGCCGTTGATCGGGATGGTTTCGGCGTACGTCTTGATGGTGATCGTCTACTGGCTGTTCCGCCACTCCACGCCGTCCCGAATGGACCGGTATTTTCGAAAGCTGCAATTGCTCTCGGCGGCGGCATTCAGCCTGGCCCACGGCAGCAACGATGCGCAAAAGACTATGGGGATCATCACCGGAGTCCTGGTGGCATCCGGGTACCAGAAGGGGTTTGACGTGCCGATCTGGGTGGTTCTGGCGGCGCACGCAGCCATCGCTTTGGGAACCCTGAGCGGCGGCTGGCGCATTGTGCACACCATGGGGGGGAGGCTGACGCGGCTGAAACCGCGCAGCGGTTTCTGCGCCGAGACCGGCGCGGCCACCGCCGTGATTCTGTCCACGCTCATCGGAACCCCGGTCTCCACCACCCACGCCATAGCCGGCGCCATCGCCGGGGTCGGTAGCATTCAACGCTTGAAAGCCGTGCGCTGGGGCATCGCCACCAACATCGTGTGGGCCTGGGTGATGACCATCCCGGCCGCGGCCCTGATCGCGTTCCTTTCGTTCTTCGTCCTGCATCTTACCTTGGGCGTATAGCTGCCACCCTACGCCGGCGTCACCGTCACCGAGACGTCCACCACCTGCTCGCCTCCGCCCAGGGCGACTCCGTTGACCGGCGCCACGTCCGAGTAATCGCGGCCCCACGCCAGAGTCACGTGATTGCCGTTGACCAACTGGTCGTTGGTCGGGTCCAGATCGAGCCAGCCGAGGCCGGGGCAATAGATCGACACCCAGGCATGGGAAGCCTCACCGCCGATCAGGTCGCCGCTGCGCAGGTAGCCGCTGACATAGCGCGCGGCCATGCCCAGCGAGCGCAGGCAGGCGATGGTGAAGTGGGCGAAGTCCTGGCACACGCCGCGGCGCGACTCCAGCACCTGCGTCACCGGCGTGGTTACGGTGGTGGCGCGGCGGTCGTAGTGGAACTCCGTGTAGATGCGGTGGCAGAGGTCGAAAGTGGCGTCCAGCAGAGGCCGGCCCGGGCTGAAAGAGGGCTGCGCGTATTCTGCGAACTCGCCGCCCAGGGTGATGCGAGGAGACTCAAAAGTGAATTCGTAGGCCTGTAGCGCATTCAAATCGCTATGGCGCCACCACTCGCCCCTGGCATGTTCCCACACCGGCGTCAGGCATGGCTCGAGCGGATCGGTCGATTGCTTTTCGATCAGGCTCGACGCCGTGATGGTCAGCGTGCGGTGCGGAATCTGCAGCGAGAAGTACGTGACATCGTTGCCGAAGTAGTCCTTACGCTCGAAGGTCTCTTCGGGTTCCGGCAGAATCGAGAGCCGGTGCTCCAGCAGGCGCTGCGGGCCATCGCCGCGCGGCGTCAGACGCAGTTCGGTATGGCAGATCGAAACCGGCTGGCTGTAGAGGTACGTCGTGGTATGGGTAGTCCGCAGCATCAGGGCGCCCCCATGGGTTCGGCCAACTGCCGGGTGGGAAGCGCCTGGCTGAAGTATTCGCGAGTCAGCGTTTCGGAAAGCAGCCGGAGGTCTCCGGCGAGGCGGTTCAAGAGGTTTTCGAGATTGGTGCGCCGCCCCTCGGCCTGGTCGCAGGCCAATTCACGGACTTCCAGCAGTTGCACCGAGGTCAACAACGAGATCGCAATGCGCGCTTCGGCCGGGCGCCGGATCAGCGAGCGGCTGCCGGGCAGGTGCTCGATGTGTTCGCGCAACCGGATGAGTTGGTAGGCCAGCGAGCGCGGGTTGGCCTCATCCAGCAGCAACAGGTCGAGCACCAGTTCGGCCTGCATGGAGGTCAGGTATCGCGAGCGGTAGGTGATGGAACTGTCGGCGATCTCCAGCAGCACTTCCAACTGGCCGCTATCGTGAGTGCAGGCGAAGCCGAGGCCGTGGCGGATCAGGTCTACGATCTGCCACGCGCGCTCCAACCGGCGGCCGATATCCAGGAAACGCCAGCCATCGCCGCGGGTCATGCTCTCCATCACCAGGCCGCTGAAGGCGGATAGCGTGCTCACGGCCTGGTTCAGCAGAGCCTGGGCTGCGCTGACGCCGAGCGGTGCGGGCGCGGGCGCCGACGACAATTGCTCGTCCAATTGGTTCAGAATGCGCCAGGCGTCGGTCGAGATCCGGTCGCGCAGCAGCGACGCCACACGCCGCACCTGGTGCATGAGGGCAGGCAGACCGTGGTCGGCGCCGTAGATCACGCTGAACACGTCGCCCTCCGCTGAACTGGTCCGGTCTTCGCTTTCGGCCGGCGACGGGAAGTAACCCAACCCGGTAAGGATCCGGACGCAGGTGGCCACGCCGGCCACCGCCGCCAGGTCGGTGTCCTGAAACAAGCGGGGCAGGATGGCGCGCGCCACGCGCACGGCCGGCTCTACCCGCTCCATATAGCGGCCAAGCCAGAAGAGGTTGTCGGCCACGCGGCTGGGCAGATCGAAGGTGGCGCGGCTGATGTCCAGGCGCGATGTAGCGGCCGCCAGCAGGCTCAGTTGCGAGGCCGGGCCTTCGGCCGCAACCCAGGTGTCCTTGCTGCCGCCGCCGCCTTGCATGGAAGTTACCAGATCGTCCAGCGAGGTGGTGACGCGCGTCAGGCCGCCGGGCATCAAGGCGTAGGATCCGTTCGAGGCCACGGCGAACACACGCAGCACGAGGTGGCGCGGGCGCAGCGGTCCGTCCTCCCAGACCGGGACCGTGGACAGGGCTACCTGTTCCTGGGCGACATACGCGCGCGGGTTGGCGCGCAGGCGGCCGATCAACGCGGCCCGTTCCGCGGCGCTCAACCGCACCCCGAAGACCGGGTGCTCGCCGGCAGCCGGAAAGGCCGGCTTGATCACCAGGCCGGCGATGCGGTCGGCAACGTACTCCAGCGCCGGTTCGTCGCCACACCACCAGGTGGCCACCGCCGGCATCCGCAAATCCTCGCCCAGAACGTGCCGGCAAAGCATGGGAAGAAAGCTGGCGGGCGCGGCCGATTCCACCAGGCCCGAGCCGAGTGCGTTGGCCACCGTCACCGTTCCCGCCCGCATGGCCTGCACCAGGCCCGGCACACCGAGCATGGAATCGGCCCGCAATTCCAGCGGGTCGCAGTAGGTGTCGTCCTGACGGCGGACGATCACGTCCACCGGCAAGAGGCCGCCCAAGGTCTTGAGGAAGACGCGGTAGTCGCGGACCGTGAGGTCGCCGCCCTCCACCAGCGTGAGGCCCAGATAGCGAGCCAGAAAGGCGTGCTCGAAGTAGGTTTCGTTGTAAGGGCCTGGGGTGAGCACCACGATGCGCGGGTTTTCCTGGTTGCCGGGCGCCAGAGCCACCAGGCTGTCACGGTACGCCTTGAAGAAGGGCGCCAGGCGCTGAATGCCGGCGTTGCGAAAAATATCCGTCAGCACGCGTGCGGTCACCAGACGATTTTCGAGCGCATAGCCTGCCCCCGAGGGCGCCTGAGTACGGTCGGCGATGACCCACCAGCGGCCGTCGGCCGAGCGCGCCAGGTCGGCCGCGTACATGTGCAGATAGACGCCGCCGGGCACGGGAACGTGGCAGCAGGATCGCAGAAAGGCCGGATTGGGAAACAGCAATTCCGGCGGCAGCAGGCCGTCGTTCAGCAGTCTTTGTGGACCGTAGAGGTCGGCCAGGATGGTGTTGAGCAGCGTGGCCCGCTGCACGATGGCGCGTTCGATGCCGGCCCATTCGGCGCCATCGAGCACCAGCGGGATGGGATCGAGCGGCCACGGCCGTTCCAGGCTTTGCGGGTCGCTGTAGATGTTGTAGGTGGTTCCGTTTTCGTGAATGAGGCGGCGCCCTTCCTGCCAGCGCAGGGCAAAACCGGTCTCGCCCAATTCTTCGAGCGGCTCGATGATGCGCTTCCAGTGCGGCCGCCTGGCGCCGCCGGGCGCGAGCATCTCATCGTAGAACGCCGGGTTGGGCTCATACAGCCACGGTGCGCTGACACGATTCATCGGAGACGCCAAACCTCGAGGATTCTGCGATTCAACCCCATGCGCACCCGTATGTTGCATTTTGGCATATCAGCGCCCGCCAGTACCACAGCCATGGCTGCCGTGTTCTGTGTTCTCCTGGTAATCGTGGCGTCCATCTTGAGAATCAGCGTCCTCTCGTCGGACGATCTTCTACTCGACGGTCAGGCGGTCGACCTCGGCCGCCTGGATCAGGCCCTGGCCGAAGCGAAGGCCAGCAACGGCCTGGTCTACTATTACCGGGAGACAGCGGGCGCCGACGCCTCGCCGAAGGCCATGGAGGTGCTCGAGCTGGTGGTCAAACACCAACTGCCCGTCACGCTTTCCACCAAGCCCGATTTCTCCGACTATGTGGACGCCCAGGGAGTCCCTCACCCGCGGCGGAACACCGTCTCGCCTCCCACTCTGCCTCTGCCGGAAGTGGCGCCCCGGGCCGATATCGAGGCGGTGTTCGCGCGTCTCCGCAAAACCGCTGCCTCCCAATCCAACCCGCGTGGCGTGGTCGTCCTGACCCCCGAGCGCAAACTGATCGTCGTGCCCGCGCCGGAAGCGACACCGGCCGTCGCGGCCATGGCCGCAAACCTGAACAAACTGATCCCGGCGGCCACCGGGCGGAGCATCGCGGGAATTGGATATACCGTCGCCTCTTCCTTTGCGCAAGCCAACGACCCGAATCAGTCGGCGCCGTTCTTCACGCTGCTGGTGGGACTGTGCTACATCGGCCACGCGGTCTGGGTCTTCGAAGGCCAACCCTCGGCACTCGAGGCCGGCTGCCGCGACGCCGATGTCCTGATCGTCGATAGCGCCGTGCGCCCTGCGCTGGCGCAGGGATGGGTGGAGACTGTGGCGGCCGTCATGCGGAATGCCAACATCCTGGTGTTCGACCGGACCAACGCCAAACTCGCGGTGCTCAAACAGGTGGGCAACCGCCGCGACCAGTTGGAGTTTGTGCGGTAGCAGCGGGGCTATAATACCCGCATGTTCCGCCCGATCACCGCACTGCTGTTTTGCGCCTGCGCTTTCGCCGCGACGCCCACCATCGAGCAATCCCTCAGCATGAAGTCGGTCAGCGGCGCCCAGATATCTCCCGACGGCCGCTACATCGCCTATTCGGTGCAGCAGGCCAATTGGGAGGAGAACGACTTCTATTCTCAGCTCTGGATTGCGGCCCTCGTCACCGGGGAGCGCTATCAGCTCACCAGCGGCAAGAAGAACAGCAGCGCACCGCAATGGTCGCCCGATTCGCGGCGCATCGCGTTCACCTCGGACCGCGACGGCAAGCGCCAGATCTACCTCATCGCGCCCACCGGCGGCGAAGCCGTGGCCTTAACCGCCGAAGAGAACGGCGTAAATAACGTCGCCTGGTCGCCCGACGGCGCTTCCATCGCCTTCACCGCGTCCGGCGCCGATGCCAAGGCCAAGAAGGACCGCAAGGAAAAGTACGGCGATTTCCAGATCGTCGAGGGGGACTACACCATGAACCATCTCTGGCTGGTCAAGGTCCCGGTAGATATTTCCTCCGACCCGAAGAAGCTGCCGAAACCCGAGGCGTTGACTTCGGGCGACCAGTTCAGCGTGGGCTCGTTCTCCTGGTCGCCTGACGGCAAACAGATCGCCTTCGATGCCAGCCGCGATCCCGACCTCAGCTCCAGCGAAACCGAGCAACTTTACCTGCTCGACCTGACCGACCGCCATGTTCGCAAACGGCTCGATGGCGGAGGCCCCAACGGGAATCCGAAGTGGTCGCCCGACGGCAAGCAGATCGCCTTCTCCACCTCCAACGGCAATCGGTTCTACTATTATGCGAACCGCCGCATCGCCGTGGTGGACGCCGATGGGGGCGCGCCGCGGCTGATCTCGGAGGCCTTCGACGAGAACCCGAACCTGATCGATTGGGGACCCGACGGCGTCTACTTCACGGCCTCGCAGAAGACCAATGGGCACGTCTTTCGCATCGACCCGGCCAGCCGCGCCATCCGCCGCATCAGCGGCCCCGACCAGTTTTACATCACCGAGGCATCCTTCACCCGCGACCATCGCACCATGGCAGGCGTCGGCGCCGCACCCAACCATTTTGCCGAGGTACTGGTCTCGTCAGTGGCCGATTTCGCGCCCAAATACCTCACCGATGTGAACGCGCAGTGGCAGGAGTTGCAACTCACCACGCGCGAGGTGGTCGAGTGGAAGTCCAGCGACGGAACCCGGATCGAAGGCGTCCTCGTCAAGCCGGCCGATTACGACGCTTCCCGAAAATACCCGCTGCTGGTGGTGATCCACGGCGGGCCCACCGGCGTCGATACGCCGGTTCGCGCGGCCGACCGCTACTATCCCGTTGAGATGTTCGCCGCCAAAGGCGCCCTGGTGCTCAAGCCCAACTACCGCGGATCGGCCGGCTACGGCGAGCAGTTCCGTTCCCTCAATGTTCGCAATCTGGGTGTGGGCGATTACGAAGACGTAATTTCCGGCGTGGACTCGCTGATCGCCAAGGGCCTGGTCGACAAAGACCGCGTGGGGGCCATGGGATGGAGCCAGGGCGGCTACATCTCGGCCTTCATCACCTGCTACAGCGATCGCTTCAAAGCGGTCTCAGTCGGCGCGGGTATCTCCGACTGGATGACTTATTATGTGAACACAGATATCCATCCGTTCACGCGCCAGTACCTGAAAGCGACACCCTGGGAAGATCCCGAGGTCTATAAGAAGACTTCGCCGATCACCTACGTGAACCGCGCCAGGACGCCCACGCTGATCCAGCACGGCGACCAGGACAAGCGTGTGCCGCCGCCCAACGCCTTCGAGCTCTACCGGGCGCTCAAGGACCGCGGCGTGCCCGCCAAGCTGATCCTGTACAACGGCTTCGGCCATCCCATCAACAAGCCCAAGCAGCAGCGCGCGGTGATGGAACATAACTACGAATGGTTCAGTAAGTACATCTGGGGCGAGTAAGGAGACGGGTCGGCGTAAAATGCCGGGGGGCGCCGGCTGGAGTCCGGCGCCCCTGGCTTAGCGATAGCTACTAGTCTAGTCCTGGCCCCCGGCCCCAAAGGCGCCCCGCTCCACGAACGCCGGCCTAAGTCGGCGCTATCCCCGGCTCTTGGCCCCCAACCCCATAAGCGTTAACTTAATTAAGCCTGATGCGGCAACGGGTCGTCTCCTTGGCCGGTCGTGTCCGCGGGTTCTCCCGACCAAACGCTTATGTGTCTTCGTGGGGGCCGTTTCACGGGAGGAATCCGATTATATTATTGGATGGATGGGCTGTTAGCGACAGCTGTGCGCTGACGTACCCGTCGAAACCCGGCGCTCCCGTGGGAGCCTCCGTATTCCAGACACAGACTGGAGTCGTTGGCCAGGCATCGTCTCATCCATTTCGGCCGATGCCATTGGAATATCGCCGAACAGATTGGTCACGAATCAGAAAGCGCCTTCAGCCTGCTTTCAACGCGTCATGGGCTGTTCTCCTCCGCCGGTATACAGGTCGCCGCCTCGAAACGTTGAGAAGCGGAATACGGCGATTCTGTAATTCTCTGCTCCCAGGCTCTGCTCCCAGGTTCGCGTCCCATGCTCGGATTCGGTACGATGAGTGAATCCGAGGGCGAGGAATGGGCGACGCAGATTGTGTCAACTGGGCGCGCCAGAAGCTCAGCCGCAGGCGGGCGCTGGGCCTGGTCCCGGCTGTGCTGTGCCAGGCATGCCGGCTAGAGCACGCGAACCACGCCCCGTCGATCACGTTCACCCGCATTCCGCAAGCGGTTCCTGATGGATCCGCACGCAACGACATTATTGAAGGGCGCGTTACCGGGGCGTCGCCCGGCCAGAAGATCGTGCTGTACGCCAAAACCGGAAAATGGTGGGTGCAGCCACTCATCGATCAGCCCATCACCGACCTACACCCGAACTTCAGTTGGACGAACGCAACGCATCTCGGCACTCACTACGCGGCCCTGCTCGTAAAGGATGGCTACCGGCCACAACGCGCCCTCGACTCGCTGCCCCGGACTGACGGGAACGTTCTCGCCGTGGCAGTTGTGTCCGGCGCCGCGCAGCCTCCCTCTCCCGTCATCGATTTCAGTGGTTACCAGTGGCGCTTGCGTGACGCACCAAGTTCACGCGGCGGCCAAAATATCTACTCCCCGTCGAATATTTCTGTAGACGAAAAGGGCGCAATGCACTTGCGGATCACTAAGCTGGAAAACGACTGGAGTTGCGCGGAAGCGAGTATGACGCGAAATCTTGGCTACGGCACCTATGAATCCGTGGTCCGCGGCCTGGGCGCGCTGGAGCCCGCCGCCGTCTTCGGAATGTTCACCTACGATTATGCGAGTGGCGCGCTGCATAACCGCGAAATGAATATCGAAATCAGCCGCTGGGGTGAACCCACGCAGAAGAACGCCCAGTATGTGCTGCAGCCATATTACGTCGCTGCTAACGTGCACCGGTTCAATGCGCCCTCGGGGACGCTCACTTTCTCGCTCCACTGGGAGCAGGACCGTGCCACCTTTCGCACGCTACGTGGGTCGGCCAGCATTTCGGAGCACGTCTTCACGGCGGGCGTGCCATCTCCGGGCATTGAAACCATCCGTGTCGTACTCTATGTTTACCGCGAAGGCGCCGTAAAGCTGCAGCATCCAATGGAGGTTGTGATTGAGCGGTTCACGTATTTCCCGTGAGATTCGCTGTGCGCTATTGCTTTGCACCTGCGCCGCGGCGGGTCCTCACGCTGTCTTCGCGCTCAACCCCCACCGCACCATCGACCAATACATCGTTACTCGCTGGGGCGCGCGCGAGTCGTTCCCCGGCGGACCGGTCAATGCCATCGCGCAGACTCCGGATGGTTACCTATGGATCGGTGCGGAGAACGGCCTGGTACGTTTCGACGGCATCAGCTTCCGCCTGCTGGAGCACGACAATACTCCCTCACTTCCCGCTGGTCACGTTCTGGGGCTAGTGGTGGACTCCGAGGGCGTGCTGTGGGTGCGCATGGAGAGTCCTTACTTGATGCGCTATCGCGGCGGGAGCTTTGAGCAGATGTATCCTGTGGAACTCCCGCCGAAGTATTCCCCTGCCCGCGAGTTGGGTGCAACCGCCGTCACTCGCGGGATTCGTGGCGATGCTCTGATCGCTACTCCAGGGACGCCTTTGCGCTGGATCGCCGGGAAACTCAAGACGTTCGTTTCTTCGGGTACCGTCCGTGGCATCCCGATGTCGATTGCAGAAACGGCGGATGGCGCCGTTTGGGTGGGGATGCGCGATACCGGCCTGTTCTGCGTGCGAGACGGCCGCGGATTGCAGGTTGGCCTATCGGACCAGAAGGTGAATGTGTTGCTGCCGATCGCAGGTCCGGGGTTGTGGATTGGAACGGATTCCGGCCTCCTGCATTGGGACGGCAGCGGGATAACGCGCCGCGGTGTTCCCGCCGCACTCGCGCGCAGTCCGATTCTGGCTCTGGCGCGCGATAGCGATTTCAACCTCTGGATCTCGACTCCGGCCGGCGTCACCCGAGTGGATACTAACGGTTCCGCCCTTCATGAGACCGTCGGAAGTTTGCCCGGCACCGTACAGGCGATTTTTGAAGACCGTGAGGGCAACCTGTGGTTGGGAGGAACCGAGGGGCTGATGCAGCTTCGCGATGCCCCATTCTTGAGTTATTCCGGCGTGGCCAGTGAGGGCGGGTCGTTGTATATCGATCCTTCAGGGCGCACCTGGATCGGACCTTCGTCCGGAGGGCTGCTCTGGATTCGAGGAGCGGAACGTCACTTCATCACCACACCAGGCATCGATCGCGACGAGATCTACTCCATCTCTGGCGGACCGGGCGAACTTTGGTTGGGTCGCAGACTCGGCGGCGTCACGCAACTGCGAGAAGAAGCCGCGGTACTGCACCCGCGAACATATACAGCGCGTGAAGGCCTCGCGCCCGGAATCGTTTACGCCGTGCACCGGGGTCGCGATGGATCCGTTTGGGCCGGGACTCTGAGCGGCGCGGTGAGCCGTATCGAGAAAGGCCGTATCACGACTTTCACTGCCGCCAACGGATTGAGCGCCGATGCCGTAGCCACCATACAAGAGACGCCTGACGGAGTGATCTGGGTCGGCACGGCGGGAGGCCTGGAGGCGTTCCGCAATGGGAAGTGGCTGAGGTACGGCGGCGAGGACGGATTGCCTCCCGGACGCGTGAACAGTCTCGCTGTCGATGGCGACGGAGTACTGTGGATCGGATCCTCTTCGGGCCTGTTTTACTGGTCCGGGGCACGCATTGAGAGCGCACGAGACGCTCCGGATTCGCTCCAGGGAGAAATCTATGGCCTGACGGCCGACGATTCCGGCAACCTGTGGGTGGTGACGGACCGCCACGTGGTCAGCATGGCGCGCGCCTCGCTCCTGGGTGGTCAGTCGAAGGGGCCGGCCGCGGTGCGCCAATTCGGCCTGGCAGACGGTCTGCCTTCGACGCGAGGAATCCGGCGCGATCATTCCGTCGCCAAAGATCCTTCGGGGCGGATCTGGTTCTCCCTTCAGGGCGGATTATGCGTTGTGAATCCGTCGCTTCCCTCCGTAGTGGCGCCCGCATTGGTGAAGGTGGAGTCTGTCGCCGTAGATGGTCGTTCCCTAAGTACGGGACCAGCCGTGCGCTATCCTTCGAGCGGCCGGCGCGTGGTCTTCAACTTTATCGGCGTGAGCCTCACGCTTCCGGGACGCGTACGGTATCGATACCGGCTGGACGGTTACGACACCGATTGGAGCCCCCCCAATGAATCCCGCGAGGCGGCATACACGAACCTCTCGCCCGCTCGCTATACCTTTCGCGTCATGGCCAGCAACAGCGAGGGGCTGTGGAACGGAACGCCTGCGAGCGTAACGTTGGAGGTGGAGCCGCAACTCTCAGAAACCTGGTGGTTCCGGATGACTGGATTATGCCTCACGGCCGCGGCTATTTTCGCCGGCTTCCGCTACCGAATGGCCCGCTTCCACGCCGCGATAAACCTACGCTTTGAAGAGCGTTTGGCGGAGAGAACCCGTATCGCGCGCGAATTGCACGACACGCTTTTGCAGAGCTTCCAGGGTCTGATGCTTCGTCTTCAGGTGGTTGACGATTTGCTGCCGCCAGGAAAGGCCAAGGAGCAACTCGAACAGAGCCTCGAGCGCGCCGATCAGGCGATCGCGGAGGGGCGCAGTGCCGTGCATGACCTTCGATCCCCCGCCACGACTACGACCGACCTGGCCCAAGCGGTGAGGGCGCTGGGTGACGAACTGGCCACGCAAGATTCGACGGCGTTCCATGTTGTGGTGGAAGGTCCACCGCGAGACTTGCACCCGATCATTCGAGACGAGCTTTACCGCTTCACTCGAGAAGCACTCCGTAACGCTTTCAGACACGCGGCAGCCCGTCATATTGAAACTGAAATTACCTACGGACGACGGGCACTCCGGCTGCGCATCCGGGACGACGGGAAGGGTATTCCGCCCGAAATGTTGGAAACGGGCCGGCCGGGCCATTACGGTCTTTCCGGAATGCGGGAACGCGCCCAGCAAATCGGCGCCAGGCTGGAGATCTGGAGTGGAGATAAAGCCGGTACGGAAGTTGGATTAAGCATCGCCGGTTCGGTCGCCTATCGTACGTCGCCAGGCCGGCCCCTCTTTGGTTTGTTTCGGAAAAGGCAGGTTAACCTTTGATTCGAGTGCTGTCAGTAGATGACCATCCCCTTCTGCGTGAAGGCATCGCCGCGCTGGTTGGGAATCAGACGGATATGCGGCTTGTGGCGGAGGCTTCCAATGGACGCGAGGCGCTCGAACTTTTCCGAACGCATCGTCCCGACGTTACACTGATGGACCTGCGGATGCCGGAAATGAGCGGAATCGATGCGATGATCTCCATTCGTGGCGAGTTCCCGGATGCGCGTATCATCGTTTTGACAACCCACGCCGGCGATGTTCAGGTTTCGCGCGCTCTCAAGGCAGGCGCAAGGGCTTACTTACTGAAGGGCTCGCTGCGAAAAGAACTGCTTGACACAATTCGTGCGGTCCATGCCGGCCAAAAACGCCTGTCCTCGGAGGTCGCTGCCGAAATAGCCGAGCACGCGACCGATGATGCCTTGACTCCACGAGAAATCGATGTGCTGCGTTTGGTGGCCGCTGGCAACGCGAACAAGGAAATCGCGGCACAGCTATCGCTCACCGAGGAAACTGTGAAGAGCCACATCAGGAACATCCTCGCCAAGCTTGGCGCTAACGACCGGACCCATGCTGTCGCGATAGGATTGAAGCGCGGAATCATCGACCTGTAATTGCACGAGATCCCTCGAAAGAGGGACGCCAACGAGGCCTTTCGAGGGTATCGAAACCCAGCGCGAACTCCATACGCTTGAGCTGGGAAGTACTCTGCAACGTCTATTTTCAACTTTTCCGAGTAGCTGGCCGGGCGTTGGCCTGCTGCTGCTCCGGCTCTGCCTCGGCATATCTCTGCTCTATTTCGCTACCGCCGGTTTCGCGAACTCTTCGGAGACGATCGCCTTCGCACAGGACTTGATAGCCGCGGCAGGCGGTATCTTTCTGCTCGCCGGCCTGTGGACGCCACTGGCAGGGACCCTCGTCGGCGTCGACGAGGTCTGGATCGCGCTATTACACCACTCTCCGCAACAAGAGCACACCTGGATACACCTCCTCCTGGCGATGCTGGCCGTTAGCGTCGCGATGCTCGGCCCTGGGGCATTCTCGATTGATGCTCGCCTCTTCGGGCGCAAGCGCCTTGATATCAATCGAAACAGAGGCGGAGACCATCCCTCTAAATAGGTACGAGTGCTCTCAACTATTGAGGGGCGCCATCGAGATCGATGTAGGGACGATTTCGAGCGCAGGAAGCGCCAGAATCAGGGACAGAAGAAAGCACTCTGGGAGGCAAGAGCAATGGAACTCAGAACACGACGAACTATTTTCACAGTCCTGCCGATCATGGCAATGATGTTCGGCATAGGAGAGGAGCTTATGGCACAAACAAACGCATCGACACTGGTAAAGAACATCGTTCTTGTCCACGGCGGGTTCGTGGACGGGTCCGGTTGGGAAGGCGTCTACAAGGCGCTAAAGAAGGATGGCTACGCGGTCACGATTGTACAGAATCCCACCATCTCGCTGGCGGACGATGTGGCGGTCACTAGGCGGGCGATCGCCGCGCAGAACGGCCCCGTGATTCTCGTCGGTCACTCGTACGGCGGAGCCGTAATCACGGAAGCGGGTACCGACCCGAAGGTCGCCGGTTTGGTCTACATTACAGCCTTTGCGCCGGACAAGGGCGAATCGGTGTCGTCGCTGATCAAGGATCCACCTCCAGGCGCGGCCGTTCCACCGATCCTGCCGCCGCAGGATGGATACCTATTCCTCGATAGGGCGAAGTTCCCGGCCGCATTCGCCGGAGACGTGAGTCCAGACGCGGCTTCGTTCATGGCCGACTCCCAGGTCCCGTGGGGTATCGAGGCGCTCAGTGGTGCGATCAACCAACCGGCGTGGCGAACGAAGCCAAGCTGGTACTTGGTGTCCACCGAAGACAAAATGATCCCGCCTGACGCCCAGCGTGCTATGTCCAAACGCGCGGGCTCAACGGTTGTCGAGGTCAAAGGCAGCCACGCCGTGTATGTGTCGCAGCCGGAGGCCGTCGCTCACCTCATCGAAAAAGCTGCCACGGGTGCCTTGGCGGCAGGGAAGGAACAGTCCGCAGTGGGTGCATTAGCCGCCGCAAAATAAGGCGTTGCTGATAGTGGGGTTCGACTAGGCGGGGGATTCGGTGGGCAGGGTGCAACCAACGAAGCCTCCGCCGATCCGAAAGTCTGTAGAGCCAACTTGGGGAGGACGGGTTCTCAGATCCTCCCTGATGGCCCAGCGTTTACCTTACTATTCTCGAGACCACCAAGCCCGACAAATCCTCTCGCACTGGCGGAGGTGCTGGCAGGGATTACTGGCGCGAAATCTCCTTGTAATCAACAGAATGCCACGGCCGCCGTAACCCATTGATAAGCATCGCTTTACGCCTCGTTGCTAACATTGACCGTGGTAAGTCCCCTTTACGTCAGTTGGCCGGTCCATTGCGAATAGACACGGCTCTTGGCCGGATCGCCAATCCAGAAAGACACTCCGCTTAAGTTAGCGCTTATGAGCGCCGGCCCCCGGCCCCAACTTGAGTCCGGCGCCCTGGCTAAAGGAACAGAAGAACCGCCGGCCGCGACTACCCGCCGCTCGGTCCGTTGTGGCAGCTATAGCAGCCGATCACCGTGCCCGCCGGGAACGACCGCCCCGCCAACGTCCGTGCCGCTTTGGTCTTGGACAGGATGGTCCCCCGGTAGTCGGTGCCGTGGCACACCTGGCACTGGGTCGCGCCCGTGGAGTGCACCAGGTCGGGATGCCGGCTCACCCAGGTCGAGCCGAGAGGATGCAGCCCGTGTGGGCCTCCGTTGGTGGTATTCGGCGTGGTCGCGTGGCACGCGGTGCACTCGGCCAGCATGCCCACGTGGCCCTGCAGGCTGTTGCTCTGCACGTTGTCGTTGGCGATCGGCGTAGCGTACTCGGCGTGCGTGGAGTTGTGGCAGGCCTCGCACTGCAACCCGCCGTGGCCCGACGAGAAGCGGTACAGCGAAAGCCCGGCAGCCGGCGTGTTGGCGTTGGTCGCGAAAGTCTGGTCCACGGCCACACGCTGCGTCGTGCCGGTGCTGAATACCGAGGTGTAGGCGATCGAGCCGTTGTTGGCCACCGCCGTGCCCGAGTGGCACATCTGGCAGGACGGTTCCTCCAGCCACCCCTGCCTGCCCGGCACGGCCTGGTTGCTGAGGTTGCCGTGGCAGCTCTGGCACTCGATCTGATTCGCGCCGGTGCTCGTGGTGAGCGTGGCCATCGCACCCCGAAGACACTGCGTCTTGGGTCCGGGATGGCAGTGGTAACAGCTAGCCCGTGTGACGCCGCTATCCAGGGTTGCTCCCGTCGAAGGGTCGGTCACGGTGGCATGCAGGCTGTGCATCGATTGCGTCAGCGGCGGAACGCCCGGGTATCCCGGCAGCCCCAGTGCGTTCGAGCCATGGCACGCCGCGCACAGGATCGGCCGGTTCGGGTAATTGGCATACAGACCCGCGGTACTGTAGCCGTTGGCCGCGGCCGCATTCTGAAATACCGCGCTCGCCTGGAAACGGTCGTCGTGTTTGCGCAGGATGTTCAGCTTCACGTCCTTCGCCATGTCGGAGTTGTTGACCCAGCCCGCCGCCGGCATGGCCGCCGCCGAAACCGAATTGGAGGCATGGCACGTCAGACAGGTCATCTCGTCGGAAGTCGGCAGCACAATGTCGGTCGTGCCCAGCACTGCCCCCGAGGCGTTTTTCGCCGTCAGGCGCATCATCGGGAAATAGTTCACCGGATAGGGCGTGGTGGCCGCATCACCAAAAGGCGTGATCGGAATGCCAACCGCCAGCCAGGTGTTGTCCGTTGTGCTGAACGTCATGGCCTGCGGCGTGTTGCCCGCCCCTGGCATGGCGTAGCCCTTCAACCCGACGTCGGGAGCCAGCGCGCCAAAGCCCAGCGCCGCCGCGAACTGCCAGAAATTCGTCTTCCCGGTAGACGAGGTATTCAGCAGGTTCATCAGCGGATCGTTGATGGCCTGGTAAGTCACGGTCACTCCCGTGGGCGACTTCACCAGCAGGCCGCTGTTATCGATCAGGTGTACGTGGATGGTGTTGAACGGCGGCAGAACTCCGAATACGCTGTAGTCCTTGCCGTCGAAACAATGCATGCCCAGATCGTTCCAGCCAACCAGTTTGTAGCTGCTGCCGGTCGGCGGCGGCACGGCGTTGGCCACCACCAGCGATACCGGCACCGTGGTCGTCACCCCCGCCGAAACGAGCGTGATCGCGCCCGAATAGGTTCCGGCGGCGAGGCTGCCCGCGCTCGCCTGCACCGTGAGCGCCGCGTTCGTCGTCAGGTTGCCGGAAGGCGAGATGCTCAGCCACGTGGTGCTGCCGTAAACGCCGGCCGCGCTGGCCGTGAAGGCCACGCTGCTGGCTGCCGTCACCGACAGCGTCTGCGACCGTGGATTGGAACCGCCCGCCGTGCCGTTGAACGTCAGCGAGGTCGCGCTGACGGTGAGCGGCGGCGAAGCCACCACCAGCGAAACCGGCACCGTGGTCGTCACCCCGTTCGAAAGCAGGGAGATCGAAGCGGCGTACGTGCCCGCGGCCAGGCTGCCGGGGGTCGCCGTCACGGTCAACGTCGCATCGGTGTTTGAGTTTCCGGAAGGCGCGATCGTGAGCCAGCTTGCCGCGTTGCTCACGCTGAAGCCCACGCTGTAACTGGCCGTCACCGCCAGCGATTGTGCGGCCGGGGCCGCGCCCCCCGCTGTCGCATTGAAGCTCAACGAAGCTGGGCTCACCGTAATCGGCGGCGGCGCTACCGTAAACGACACCGGCACCGTAGTCGTCACCCCATTCGAAACCAGGGTCACCGTGCTCGTATAACTTCCCGGCGCAAGACCGGCCGGGTTGGCCGTGACCGCGAGGTTCGTATTCGTGTTCAGGTTTCCGGAAGGCGCGATCGTGAGCCAACTCGCCGCGCTGCTCACGCTGAAGCCCACACTGCTCGCGGCCGTCACCGCCAGCGATTGTGCGGCCGGAGCCGCGCCTCCCGCTGTCGCATTGAAGCTCAGCGATGCGGGGCTGACCGTAATCGGCGGCGGCGCTACCGTAAACGACACCGGCACCGTGGTTGCGACCCCATTCGACACCAGGGTCACCGTGCTCGCGTAACTTCCCGGCGCAAGACCAGCCGGGTTGGCCGTGACCGCGAGGTTCGTATTCGTGTTCAGGTTTGTGGAGGGCGCGATCGTGAGCCAACTCGCCGCGCTGCTCACGCTGAAGCCCACACTGCTCGCGGCCGTCACCGCCAGCGATTGTGCGGCCGGGGCCGCGCCCCCCGCCGTCGCATTGAAGCTCAACGAAGCCGGACTCACCGTGATCGGTGGCGGCGCTACGGTAAACGTCACCGGCACCGTGGTTGTGACCCCGTTGGATACCAGGCTGACCGCGCCGGAATAGCTTCCCGGCGCGAGACCGGCCGGGTTGGCCGTGACCGCGAGGTTCGTATTCGTGTTCAGGTTTGTGGACGGCGCGATCGTCAGCCAACTCGCCGCGCTGCTCACGCTGAAGCTCACACTGTAACTGGCCGTTACCGCCAGCGACTGCGCAGCCGGGGCCGCGCCGCCGGCTGTGGCGGTGAAGCTCAACGATGCGGGGCTGACCGTAATCGGCGGCGGCGCTACCGTAAACGACACCGGCACGGTGGTTGTGACCCCGTTGGATACCAGGCTCACCGCGCCGGAGTAGCTTCCCGGCGCAAGACCAGCCGGGCTAGCCGTGATCGCGAGGTTCGTATTCGTGTTCAGGTTTCCGGAAGGTGCGATCGTCAGCCAGCTCGCCGCGCTGCTCACGCTGAAGCCCACAGTGCTCGCGGCCGTCACCGCCAGCGATTGCGCGGCCGGAGCCGCGCCCCCCGCCGTCGCAGTGAAGCTCAACGAAGCTGGGCTCACCGTAATCGGCGGCGACGCCGCCGCCGTCACCACCAGCGTTACCGGAATGTTCGTATAAGAATCCTCGCCCGTGCTCACCCGGATGGACCCGGAATGGGTCCCCGCGGCCAGCGAACCGGAAGCCACCGATACGGCGATGGTCTGGTTGGTAGTCAAGCTGCCGGCGGGAGAGACACTGAGCCAGTTCGTACCTCCGTCCCGTACCCACGAACTGACCCGAAACGCCGTCGGTGAGGCGGCACTCACGGTAAAGGCCTGCGCCGGCGGCGGAGCCCCACTCACGGTCGCGGAGAAGGAAAACGATTGCACCGTGACGGAGAGCCGCGAGCGGCCTCCATCCTGGGCGGTCAGATTCGCTGGCGCCCATATGGAAGCGGCCAGAATCGCGGCCACTGTCCAACGCCTGGGTATACTCATCGCGTGTCCTCGCTTACGTCAGCGCCGCCAGTTGGAGGGTTTCCCCCGCGCGGCGCGGTTCACGGCCAAGGTGAGCTGCCGGAGGGTCGCGCGGACAAACTTCGACCGTTCGTGGCGCGGCCTCTCTGGCTGGGGCCAGCCCTCTCAGGTCGTCCTGATAAGCGCATTACCCGGGCGACCGGCCTGGATTCTGGATTGCGCTGGGAAGGGCGGCGGCCCTCCGGTCAGCCGTCACGCGACGTCGACGGTCTGTCCTGGCGCAGGTCTGATGAGCCGCGGAGAATCCCCTTTACGTTGAGGCGCCGCGGCATTACTCGCGTCCTGTAGCTAATGGTACTTACGATCCATCGTCTGGTACTGGAGATGCGATCGTCATTGGAAAGGTGACAGAGCTTCGAAAGAATTGTTAAATACCGAGGACGGGCACCAGCTTGGCGGGAGCGGAGGCCACGCGCAGGGGGTTCCGCAGCGGGCGCCCGAAACCCGAGAACTGTACCTGCATCACGTCGCCTGCCTGCAGGCGTATGCCGTCGCCGAAGCTGAAGGCGTCGGCGCCGAAGAAGTGGACGTGCACGTCGCCCGGATGGCGGTGCGCCTCGAACTTGAAGTGGTGGTGCTCCAGGTTGGCCAGACTGTGGCACATCACCGATTCGCCGGTCTCGATGGGTTTCGACCAGAGCACCTCACCGGCGCGCTCGATCGTCACCTCCCCGGAGACGTGGTGGAAATCCGGGTCCACCACCAGTTCCGGGCCGATGGCGCAGGTGCGCAGCTTCGACGCCGCCAGGTACAGGTAGTTTCGCTTCTCGAACTGGTGATCGGAGAATTCGTTGCCGGCCGTCATGCCAATGCGGCGGGGCTGGCCGGCCCGATCGATCACGTACACCCCCGCGATCTCCGGTTCTTCGCCGCCATCTTCGGCGTAGGGCGGCACGTCCAAGGGCTCGCCATGCGCGCGCAGGCTACGGCCGGTGCCTTTGTAGAACCACTCCGGCGAGACGCCGATCTCGCCGGGCGCGGGACGGCCGCCTTGCATGCCCCACTGGAACATGCGCATGCTGTCGGTAAGCTGCTCGCCCGCGGCGGCGTGCATCGCCTGGCGGTTTTTGGCGCTGCCGGTGTGGCTCAGGCCGGTGCCGCTCACCATGCAGCGGGCGGGCTCCACGGGGTGGTCGATGGCCGGGAGAATGCGCCAAGCCGATTTGCCGGCGTAGATTTCGTCGTAGTCCAGCACTTCCCCGGACAGGCCCCGCGTCACCAGATCGGCCAGCGCCGTTCCAGACGCAAGCGCGCGATCTGCCAGGTCGAAGATTGCGTGATAAGTGCCCAGAAGCCGAATTCGAGCGTCCTCCACCAGCCCGACACGGCGCTGCTCGCGCTCCGCTAGTTGGATGAGTCGCATTGGATGTTTACCTCCGCTACGCCGCCGGTGCACGTCAGGACGCGTGCCGCACCACGAAGTAGGGCTGGTTGGCGAACGGCGGCGTGAAACCAGGATACAGCCATGCCTGCTTCGGCCCGCTCTTCAGTTCGAAGTAATATTGCAAGGGAAACGGCGAACCGGTATAGGCGGCCGGAATGGCGGCGTGGAACGCATTGGAGTCAGCCTGCATCTCGCTGGATTGCCAGCGCTCGGCTTGATTCACGTGCCGGTAGTAGAGCCGCGCCGAGGTGAGGTTCAGGCCCTCCGAGGCAATCTGCAACGCGATGGCTTCCTGCGGACGGAACCGCGCGGGCGGCTTGTGCTGGAAGCCCGACAGGTCCCGCACCGGATGCGCGGCGGCTTCCTCCACCGCAGCCCGCACGGCAGCATCGGCGGCGGGCTTTGCGGATTCCAGACGCGCGGCCATCTGGGCGATATCGTCGTCGATGGCCGGCAGCCGGTCGGCCCAATGGCCGCGGAGCCAAGGATGCTCGCCGACGGTTACATCGGACACGTACAGGTTCCCGGTTCGCGAAACGATGCGGGCCCAGATGGAACGCGCCTGGCGGTACCCGGCGAGCGCCTGCTCCAAGGCGGCGCGATCGCCGGTGCGTTCGTGAATGGCGTACAGCACGCCGCTGCGCAGCTTGGCCGCGAAGAACCGGCCGAGACCGATCTGAATGTCCACGTCGGCCAGCAGCCTCTTGGATTCCACGCCGCGCAGGCTGGCCGTCTGCGACAGGTTGTTCTGGGCAGCCGCCGCCAGGTCCTCCAGCCACTGGGCCACCTCGACGGGCGAATACTTGCCGCTCGCTTCCCCCTTGAGCAGGCCATCCACGAATTCGGTTCCGCGCGAAAAGAGCTGCGGGTCGAGCGGGCTGGCATTCTGGAACGTCTTGGGGGCAGGCGTATCGCTGTAGGGGTTGTTCTGCTTCGCATCCACCATCGGCTGATTGGTGTAAATCTCCGGCCAGTACGTATTGTTGGCCGCCGAAGGCAGGTGGGCCGTGGTGATGAGAGGCAGAATGCGGCTGGCGCTGGCCAGCGCCCTTTCCGCGGCGGGGGCAGGCAGCGCGCGGCGATACACGTCGGGGTCCGCATCCGGATTGTACAGGTGACGGCCCCAGACGCGCAGCGAGTATTCGTACTTCTGCCAATCCCAGCGCGGCGCCAGTGCGGGATCGGCGTAACCGCAGCGGTTGCCGGCGAGGCCCGAGCCACGGCGTCCCTTGAAGGAGAGCGGCTCCATGACTTCGACGCCCTCGGAGCCGCAGAAGCTGAACGACCGCGAATAGGCGGCGGCGGTCTGCGGGTCGCCCCACAGCAGAAGGCGCTGGGTGCCCGGCCAGATGCGGTGCAGCACGCCGTACTTGCGGTCTTCGCGCAGCAGGTCGCCATAGCCGTAGCGAAGAAAACTGCGCTCGCCGGCACTCAAAGCCATGAGCCCGGTGCCGGGCCGGCCCTTGGGCATTTCCTGTTCACGGATGTCCGCCTGGTGGTAGGGCAGGCCCATATGTTCCGCCCAGAATTTCGGCGATACCTTGACCGGCATGCCGGTGGCCAGCGCCACATCGATCATGCCCTGGTCGATACCCTTGGCATGCATGTCGATTTCGACCTTGCGGCCGGAGAGTTTCACGCCATCGAACACGGTCTTCCAAAAGTCGTAGCTGCCCTCGGCCACGCCGCTTTCGCCGTGGATGCGGAAGGTGACGCCCTGAATCGCCGGGCAGGCCTTGAGCAGCGCGGCCAGCGCGTCGCGGCAGTAGGGCCCGTGGGTTTCCGCGGTGAGCCCTTCGATGGTGTAGTTGGGATGCGGACTGTTGATCCACTGGTAGCCGTGCATCCAGATGCCCAACTGAAAATGCAGGCCGCGTGCCGCCGCTTGCTCGCTGATGAACTTCAGCATGGCAAGGTTGTTGTCGCGCTCGGCCTCGGGCAGGTTGGCGGCGCGTACGTGGTATCCCGGCACGTCCAGCAGGAACGGATAAGCGAAGAGAAAATACGCGTCGGTGACTTCGCGGAGGAAATCGTAACCGATTCCCAGGCTCAGGTTGAAGCGGTTGAAGCGCTGAGCCGCCAGCATGGAGAGATAGGGCGGCCACATTTCGCGGTCGTTGAACCAGGGCTTGTCCTCTACGTCGCTGCAGAAGAGGCGCTGCACGCTGCGAATGGTGTTGGCGGGGCGCTCCGCGGCGGGTTTGGCCGCTTCGAGAGCGGCGATCGGATCGGCGCCGTGGCGCACGCGGTCGGCCAGTTCCAACAGGGCGTAGACTGCGCCGCGGGCGTCGCTGCCGCAAGCCAGCACCAGGGCCCGCCCGGCTTCCTTGGAGGGCGCGAGCACCAGGCATTCGGGGCCATCCGGCAGGGTGATTCCGGGCCTGGGACCGGAGGCCACGACGCATAGGTCGCTGGCGCCGGCCTGTGCCACGCGTTGGTGGCGGTGGACCGTGACGCCACCTTCGGCTAGCGTTTGTTCGAGTTCGCGAGCCGCCCATTGAACCGGCGCCGACGAGGCGATGGGGTCGGCCGGATCAAGGACAATGGAGACGGGAGTGTGGGCAGCCGTCTGGGCCCAGGCCGCCCGAACACAGCCGAGGGCTCCGGCCCGTTTCAAAAAGCGGCGGCGATTGATCGAAGCGCGGTCGGACATGAGGATTCGCCCGATTCTAACACCGTAGCGCCGGCGAACTTGCCGCCGGCGCGTCGCCGGCCCTGCCAAATCGGCGCGTGTTCCCCGAGGCTACAGAGAACCTGCCGCGGATTGCGCTCGCTGCCGGGCCGTTTTGGCCTCCCAACTCTCGCGAAGTTCCTTGCGGCGCTGCAGAATATACGCCTTGGCCTCCTCGAAGTTGTTAAACAGGCGGCGGCCCTTGAGGAGATTGCAGGGGCGGCACGCCGTTACCAGGTTCGTCGGTGTTTTCTTCCCTTTGTGTGCGCGGGGATGGACAAAATCAACCGTCATGATCAGCGAATCCTCAAAACGCGAACTACCGTCCAGTCCGCAATACTGGCAGCGGTATTGGTCGCGCTCGAGGATCCGGCGACCCTCTTCAGATGTCAACGGCTTGGCTAACTGAGCCAAGCCGAGGAAACTTGGAATCGGCATCGGACACCTCCAGGAACACTGTCGTACGCGCTTATTATGCTCCTGGCTCGCGGGAAAGGGAAGCCGGGGCCCACGGCGCCGCGCCCCGTAGTTTCAGTCGGCCAGAACCGGCGCGGCGCGCCGGATGGACCGGTGGATCTGATTCAGACGGTGAGAGGCGTGCTTCAGGAGGCCGCGCAGTTCGGTCTCTTCGGGCGGCTCCAGAGGCCGGTCGGCCACGCGCGAGATTTCCTCGAAGCAGACGTCCAGCCGGGACGTGAGGTTTCTCAGGCTGGGCGTGGGGGCCGCCTCACCACGCTCGTTGTGCAATTCGGAGCGTATCCGTTGGACCGCGCGGCGAATGCCGCGGGCGTTTTCCGGGGTAAGGGCGAATTTCTCGCCGCCGATTTCGATCTCCTCCCCTTCGATGCGCGGATTCAGTTGGCGGTAGGCTTCCGGGGAAATCTGCACGATCTCGGATAACCGGAAGTAAGTAGCGCCAAACTCCTCCAGGTTCTTAATGAGCTGGTCTACCCGCCGGCGGGTCAGACCGGCATATTGAACGCAGAATTCGTCCCATGTCAGGCCCAGCGATTGGTAGTACGCCTCGGATTCGCGAATTCTACGAAGACACTCGGCTTGAGCCGCCAGGGATTGGTTGGCGACTACGCCAAAGGCTTGGCCGCGGCCGAGCCAGACTCCGAATTCTAACGCTGTGGTGTCGTTCTCATCCATAAAGGTTCTCCGAACCGGAAATGCATTTCCGGTTTTTCTAAAAGGTCAACAGATTCTAAACAACTTAGGGAACGAAGCCGGGAAATGCATTTCCGGATTAGCCCGCCGGACAGCGGCGGCGGACCGCGTCCCCTGATTCCATCCAATCATGGAGACTGGCCGTTGATGGTCCGAATCGGGTAAAGAGAGCTGAAACTAAAGGAAATATATGCCCGGAAATCGCGTGATTTGTTTACCGGCCAATCTCAGAAGGCGGAGGGGTTCGGGGTTAAGGTGAGGCTTTTCTTCCAGATGGACTTGTGATCCATTAGGTAGCGAAGGCGGCCAACCGGACAACGTTGGA
>Ga0075030_100000095_pt1 | contig 63461 bp, 43 predicted proteins | sample LitLauG_LLR_2012_FD_71393 | JGI IMG/M metagenome (GOLD analysis project Ga0075030, IMG submission 71393) | Freshwater sediment microbial communities from Pennsylvania, USA - Little Laurel Run_MetaG_LLR_2012 | ecosystem: Environmental > Aquatic > Freshwater > Creek > Sediment | place: USA... | reverse complement strand
AGCCCTGCTTTTCCATGCAAGGGCGTACTTCGGATTCAGCGCCAGAGCGCGGTCGTAGGCTAACAGCGCTTCCTCCTTCCGGTCTAGTTTACTGAGAGTGTCGCCCTTATAAACCCATGCATCGGCGTCAGTACTGTCAATCGCCAAGGCTGCTTCTAGTACGCTGAGCCTCTCCTCCCAACGCTGCGATAGGTTGTAGACGACGGCTTTATTCTTCCAGGCGAGGGCAAGCTTCGGATCTTGCTCCAGCGCGCGATCCCACGCTGCCAATGCTTCGTCGTTACGCCCAAGCCTCTCGAGATACACTCCCTTTGAGAGCCAGACATCGGCATTGTTTGGATCAAGAGAAAGTGCCTGCTCAGAAGATGCGAGTGCTTCTGCCCAACGCTGCTGAGTAGAGAAAACCTTGGCCTTGTTCCCCCAGGCACTCGATAGCCTCGGATTCAGTGCCAAGGCGCGGTCGTATGCCGCGAGTGCTTCCTCTTTTCGACCCAGGTTGTGAAGGCTCGTGCCCTTGCTCAACCAATCGTCGGCACTGTCGGGATCAATGGCCAGCGCTTCAGCATAAGCAGCCGCAGCTTCTGCCCAGGACTTTGCGTTGTAGAAAGTATCACCTTTTTGGCGGCACACCAGTCGCTGCAATTCTCTTTTGACGCCCTCAGCTCGCAGCCAACCGTAACCTGCGAAGCCCAAAGTACGGAGAAGGGCGGCGAAGTCCTCTTCAGTCCATGCAGGCAAACCAGTGCGGGTGAGCGCCTTCGTGATTTGCTCGTCCGTGGGTTGTGAGTCTATAGGGAGTTCGGCGCCGTACGGTTTGTGGGAGTACAAGAAGGCGTCCAGGTAAGGGCGTGCGCCATTGTCCCAAGCCGCTGGTGCGACGGTATCAAGCTCCCAATCCAACGCCCATACGCCTATCGTTTGGTCGAAACTAGCCGACAGTAGGTATCTCCCATCAGGTGTCAAACACACTGACCACACAGTGTCAGCATGCTGAAATATGCGAACACAATTGCCGGTCGCTACATCCCACATCCGAATCGTCTTATCGAACCCTGCCGAGAACGCATATCGTCCATCCACACTCAGGCACACGGAGATTATTGAATCTGTATGTCCTTCAAAGCTTCGGAGGCGCTCGCACTTGAAGACATCCCACAGGATCAATGTCTTGTCTTGACTTCCCGACAGCGCGAACTTCCGGTCAGGTGATAGACACGCCGCCGTGACGGCATCGCGATGTCCCCTAAACGTCCGTACACACTGGCCGGTAGCGACTTCCCACAGCTTTAGTGTTTTGTCCTTCCCTCCGGATATTGTGTAGCGGCCATCCATGCTTTGCGCGACCGCCATTACGGTGTCACCGTGGCCCCTAAACGATCGAAGGCAACGGCCTGTTTTAAGCTCCCAAAGCTTCACCGTCTTGTCTTCTGCCCCGGATAGTGCGTATCTTCCGTCTGTACTCAAACACACTGAGAACACAACACCTTCGTGTCCCTCCAACGTCCGAAGGCACTCGCCGGTGGCAACGTCCCAAAACCTAATTGTCTTGTCTGTGCTCGCAGATGCCGCACTCCTTCCGTCCGGGCTCAAAGCCACCGACACCACGTTACCCTCATGGCCTTGTAGCGTTCGCACACAGTTACCGGTAGCTACGTCCCACAGCTTAAGAGTCTTGTCTGCACCTCCAGATAAGACATAGCCGCAGTTCTCGCTTACTGAAAGCCCGAACACTCGATCCGTGTGACCGGATATAGTGCGGAGGAGCCACGTGTCCTGAAGCTGTTTCCTTGGCATGTGAAGGTACAACCCGTTCCACGCATTGACGGCTTCACTAGCCCGTTGGTGACCCCATTGTCCGCGCGCAACTTGCAAGTGCTGGAAAGTGCCGACGAAGTCGCCGCTCGCAAGCGCGCGGTTTGCCGCACTCATGGATTCTCGATACCGAATCCTCGCAGAGATCATTTCGGCACTAGTCTTGCTTCGCGATTGACAGAAATCGGCCGGGCTGGAAAGGATACCCGTGCGCCAATGCTTGATGGTTTCAAATTCACCCGACAGCGCCCCATTCCCATCACTCGTGATGCATGCGGAATATCCTGATTGGGCCAGTCCTCCAAAGGTGCGTAGGCATTGGCCCGTGGAAACTTCCCAGACTCGGAGAGTCTTGTCAGCACTTACCGACACAGCACGGTTGCCATCAGCCGTAATCCCCCCCCAAAAAACGATGCCTGCGTGCCCCTCAAAACTTCGCAGGCAACGACCGGAGCTCAGATCCCAGAATTTCAAGGTCTTATCCTGACACGCTGAGAGACCGTATTTGTCGTCCGAGCTAAAACACACTGATCTCACTACGTCCTTGTGACCCTGAAAGGTCCGAAGGCACTGCCCGGTCGCTATGTCCCACAGCTTGACGTTCGCGTCCTGCCCCGCCGAAAGCGCTCGCCGACCATCCAAACTCATGCACACGTGCATTACAATGCCCGTGTGACCTTGGAAGGTACGCACACACTCGCCAGTCGCAACGTCCCAGAGCTTTAGCGTTTTGTCCACGCTCCCGGACAATGCATATCTGTCGCCCGGGCTAAGACATACGGACCTAACTCCCTCGGTGTGTCCTGAGAAGGTACGGACGCACTGACCAGTCTCCAGGTCCAATTGTTTCAGCACTTTGTCTTCGCCGACGGAAAATACGTAAGCTCCGTCGCTGCTCATGCAGACGGCGCGTACAGCTCCCGCGTGCTCCTCGAAGGTGCGGAGGCACTCACCGGTTGCTAGATCCCATACCTTTACCGTTCGGTCCTCTCCTCCCGATACGGCACGACGGCCATCGTTGCTCTGACAGACGGACCATATGATGCCCTTGTGGCCAGTGAACGTTTTAAGGAGGCCTGATGGCTCGGCCAATCGCTCGGCCGACCTCTTGGCGCCCACAACTTCTTCGCGACTCGCGTCGTCGCCTCCAACCTCGCCCAGGCTCCGGCTCGCCGCACTGCCGTCCCCGCGCTCCAGGTGTATCCGCGCCAGGAAGTATCTAGACCGCCAGTCGGCTGGAGCGGCGTCGCAGAGTTCGCGGACACTTCGAACTAGAGCATCGTCGGTGATGCAGCCCTTCCGCCAAAGGTGCAGCCCATAATTGTATTTGGCCTCGACATGATGGGGATCTATCTCCAACGCTCTTTTCCAGCTTTTCTCCGCTTCCTCTACCCTCTGGAGCAAGATGTAAGACAAAGCGCGGTTATTCAAACCATCGGGGGTTTCGCGCAAGTCCTGCAATTCGGCGAACGCGCTCGCTCCGCCAAAAGCCGCCTCATAAATCGTGCACAATTCACGTCGCACCTCTTTAATGCTCTGCGGCCGACCGCCTCGCTCCCAGCTGACACATACGCGCATCAAATCACAGAGCCGCTTCGGCAACTTGGCGTCACCGCGGAGTTGCGCAGGGTCCGGTGCCTCCTTTCGCACTCCTACTGCCATGTGATACGGGCGTCGGCCGGAAAGCATCTCGTAGAGGCACACGCCGAAGCCAAAGATATCCGCGCGCGCGTCTACATCGTGTGCGCTCGCGAACTGTTCCGGCGCCATATACTCGTATGTTCCGATCGTGCCAACGGTGTGGCCGGCCGCGGCCGCGGGTACCTGGGCCACCATCCTGATCTCTCCTACACCCGCTGCTCGCGCTATGCCAAAGTCCGTTAACTTCAAAATCCCGCCTTCGGTCAGAAGCACGTTTTCAGGCTTAATGTCCCTGTGGACAACTCCTTTTCCATGCGCGTGTTCCAAGGCGTGGCAGAACTGAATTGCCAAGTCCAGCCCGGCCTTAATGTCAGCGCACTTGCCGTCCGCAATCCAGTCTCGTAAATTCCCCCCATCCAGGTATTCGATTACCACTAGGGGAACGTTACTTAGCACATGCACGTAGTAGCAATACGCGACGTGGGGATGCAGACCAAGATCGGTCCACACCTCCGCTTCCTTGGTTATGCGGTAGCGGTTTTCCTCGTCGGACAGGATCGAGTCGTTCGGTACCTTCAGGACGACTTCCAGATCCCATTGTTCATGATGCGCTAGGTATACGGCTCCCATTGCGCCAGCACCAAGCCGGCGTCTAATCGTGTAGGTGTCGGCGATTCGGGCTCCATTTGAGAACTCCGGCAACGCGTGGACGCGAGCCGCTGGCGCCATCTGCGCAGGCGGCTTTCTGCCGCGCAGCACGGTAGAGTTTGCCGCTTCATTTTGGGCCGTCGATTCAGAAGCGACATTCTCCGGCGAGATCTTAGGCGGGTTGCCCCCGCCGCCGGTTGTCTTACTCTGTCGATTGAGCCAGCTCATTTCTTCGTCGCCGCGGCATTAAACCGCCATGGATATAAGATGATTTGACGCCCTTCTTTCCTATATCTCCGTCACCCCAACGCGCACCAAAGCCCGCTTCGTAAAACGTCAACTGTCGGTCAAAATGTTCAGTTAAGGACGGGCTCCAGTGAGTATCCGATCAATCGCCAGCCGAAATATTCGACCGAGTGAATTGGCCCCGCACGCGGTCGCCAAGTCCTCGTATAGGCCCAAACGAGATTCCGGTGGTCGGCCAGAAATGTTCACTCCGTGGTGCGCCAGTGCTGCAACTACCGACGCATGATATATGAGACTTGCGGCCGAGCGCTGAGACTCCGTCTTTGCGTTCGAGGAGAGCGTCTTGGCGAGTTCTTTGATATCGCGGAGCGTCGAAACAGGCGTATCTGGCGCGGAGACCGATTGAATCAGAGATTCGCCGGACTGCGGCGTGTTGTCGCACAGTTCACCGAGCAAGCGCGAAAGAGCCTCTATATTGGGAAGTTGGGCCGAAAAGGGGTGACCCTGCCTAACGTCTCCCGCTGCGAGCGAAAGCAACTGCTTCATCTGGGACGGTGTGCAGCGATCGATTGTAGTTTTTGTGGACTTTGACATTTGAGTCGCCTCAAACAAACGCAAGTAGCGTTGCGATCTCCTCATCTACAGATTCTTCTGAGCTCACTTCTTCACGGAGCATCTGGCGCAGGACGATGCGGAAGTGACGAGCCACGGTGTCGGATCTACTTCTCGCAATCTTTTCCTCCAGACCAAATGTGGCACCGAGTTCTCGCCATGACGGAGGTTCAGGCGCATCCGAAAGATACCTTCCAAGGAATAAGTTAAGATGCTCAACTTGTCCTCGTTGTTCGCAAATGGCTTTCACGCGGGCGAGCGCATCCGCTAAAAGCGCCCGGACCCAGGCTTGATGGAAAGCCATGTCCGGTGATGTTCCCGCTTGGAGGTTCAGTCGCTCCCAGCCGGCGTCGCTCCATTGGTCTGGCCGGACTTCCTCGAGAGCCTGACGCTTCTTTCGATGGCGCGAACGAATTGTGCTAATCACATAATTACGAACTGCCTGCTTGAGATACGGGCGAAAGCTGCCTTTTGAGGCGTCGAGTAGCGCCAATAGGCGACCCGGTACGACCACATCTGCGAAAAACCCTTGTGTCAATTCTTCAGCTTCCCGTTGATCGCCCGTCACCGCCGCGATGTACTCGCGCACTGGTCTTGAGTACCGGCGCGCAAATTCCTCCTGCGCGGGGCGGGCTCCCGGGTTCGGTGCTCTCGCCTCCGCAATAAGTGTCCATGAAGTACTTATCGGGAAATATTTATCCTGCCGTTGATCCGCCATGGTCACGCCGAACCTCCTACGGGCACTTGCTTCCCCTGCGGGATTGCAAGCAACTCCAGAACTTCGTTTTTGAGGAGGCGGTTGCGGTCCATCAACGCCTGCACGAGGCGATCAAGACCTTCACGTCTTTCATCAAGTAGCTGGCGGCACCGGTCGCTCTGGGTTTCAATAATTTTGGAAACGGCCCTGTGGCACTGCGCAGAGAGTTCGGCGGGGAGCTGCCTCCGGCGGTCAATCTTGATAAACCCGACGTCTTTCGACATACCGAGATCGTACACCATCCACTCCGCAATGTTGGTCGCCCGCTCCAGGTCATTGGAGGGGCCGGTCGAATCCCCATCGCCTTCGCCATAATAGAGGCGTTCTGCTTCATGTCCCCCTAGCAACTGGCAAATGCGATTTTCCAAGTCCCCACGCGTTTGAGATCTGCGCTCCTCTTTGTCCTCAAACGCCGCGTACCCACCGAAGCTACCGCGCCCCACAATCGTTACGTAGATCGGAGCTTCCCCCGTGGTACACATTATCAACGCATGCCCCGCCTCATGACGGGCGGTTCGCAGAGGATCTGCACCCGCTTTCGCTTCGCCCATCGTGACCTTTTCGAATGCTTCCGCGATGATCGCATCATTGATAACGCCTTGGTTTGAAAGGGCCATAACAGCGGCTTGGGCGAGTATGCGTTCGAGGTCGGCGATCGACATGCCTTGCCCCTGGGCGGCAAGCCGCTCGATCATGTGATCGCTAACCTCGTGCGTGGCTTTGGCTTCTAGCCGGGTGTGGATGTAAAGTTCGCGCTCAGATCGGGTCGGCAATTCAACTTCGATAGTCCTGCTAAACCTCCGCATCAAAGCTGGGTCTAATTTCTCGGGGTGGTTCGTCGCCGCGATGACGATTATGGCCCGTCCTGGTAGTTTGGAAAAACCATCCATTTCGATGAGAAGCTGGTTCAGCGTCATGGCTTCTCCGTGGCCGACGTGACCCGTCTGGATGTCGGCGCGATTGGCGCCTATAGCGTCAATCTCATCGATAAAGACGATGGCCGGCGCGTATCGGCGAGCACGCGCAAAGAGTTCACGAATGTTTTCCGGGCCACTACCTTGATACTTTGTAACGAATGTGGTTGCCGCCTCAGAAAGGAACGCGCAGTTTGACTCGCCAGCAATGGCGCGCGCAAGCATTGTCTTACCGGTTCCAGGAGGGCCGGTCAACAGGACACCGCGCGGTGGTTCCACACCGGCTGCAGCGAACGTCTTGGGATCGCGAAGCCAGTCCCTGACAAAGATCAAAGCTTCCTTCGCACCCTTAGCCCCGATGACGTCCTCAAATTGGGTGGCCGGGCGCTCGATATCAGACACGAGGCTCCCTGCATCCGAACCGCGAATGGCGCGTACGAGCCTGAAATTCCGACACCGAATCTGCAATCTGTCGCCGAGCTCGCTGACAGCCGGCGCCGTGTCGAAAAGTACAACATGATTATTTCTCGCAAGCTCCTCAGCCATTTTTTGCTCGCGCAGCTTTTTCGCGACGCTCTCCAGTTCACAACGTAAGCTCTCGCGCTGCGCATCAAAGTCATCACTTTCTCGGCTACCCATGGCTGTGCGGATCGCTCCACGCGCCCCACCGGCGCGTACGCAAGCTAGCAGAAGCTCTTCATCGACTCCTGTGCCGACAAATCCACCGGAGCTTTCTTGCAGTGAGAGAAGGTAGATGGGCACCTCAGGCATACGTGCGTGGAGGCGCTCAAGCAGTTGCTGGCCCACCGAGTACCGACGCGCGGCAAGAGGCGCGTGGTCGAAATGCAGCTCTGTCTTCGGAAGCGGAGCCCGTTCAGACAAGTCATGAAAAGCCGCTCCCAGATCTGGATACTCAGTGGAAACGGAGGCTTGCAGGGCGAGGTCCAACAACACGAAATCCACGGAACGCCTCGCAAGTATGTCGAACACTTGATCCGGATTAGCGGCAGAACACCACTCAATCTCTGGAATCACCTCGCCGTAGAACTGCGCAAGGAACGGATCGCCGACGAACAAGACCGCGGGGCGCCGCTGGTCCCAAAAGAGACGATTAGCCAACTCCCCGGCGTGCTCCTTGTCAATCTCGACTGAGATCTCCGAAATATTCCGGAACGCTTCGTCTACATGCTCATCGGAAAAAAGCTGGCAAGTTTTGAATACCTCTTCTTTCAGAAAGCTCTCGGCAACTGCTTTGACCGTACGAGCATCGGTTTGGCCACCCTCCCGCACCACAAGCGCCATGGGAACTTCGTCGGTGAAAGCATAGTGCTGCCCGTGTTGCTTCTCGAGGAGCGCGGCCACGCGAGAAAGCTCAGCCGCGGCGATGCGCGAAAGATCCTTGACAGTCATACGATTGAACAAAATCGGATAGCCCGTCGCCATGCGGGAGCAGATAGCGGCGGGGAAGAATGGAGCCCGCGTGTGCGGGTCGATCTCAGTGCGAAGCGCGTCTAAAATCGTGCTTCGGTGGAAGGAGGCGTTTGCTTGGTGGACGCCAGCGGCATTCTCGTTTTCATACAACTGGCGTCCAACATTCGTCGTAAAAACCACTATAGTGTCGCGAAATTCGACGTGCTGCTCCGTATACTTGTCCTGCAGCCGGCCGGCATCAAGGATTTGCAGGAACAAGTGAATTGTACTGTGGTGGGCCTTTTCAATCTCGTCGAACAACAGGATAGCGTTAGGATTTCGCTGTACGAAATCGGTGAGAGTTCCGGGTTGGGCCCCTTGGTACACGCGTGCCGTTCCAGTCAGCGTCGTGGCCTCGTGCCCAAGGGCGTACGTGCTCATGTCAAAGCGCTTGTATGGGCGGTTCAGAGAACTGGCCCCGAGCTCGGCCAGATAGGTCTTTCCGACGCCCGGTGGACCCGCAAAAACGAACAGACCGGCCGGCTTGCGCCTGGTCGTATCGGCGGCTGCGACCTCGACATTGAAAAGCCCTTCGATGAATTGATGCACAGCGTGCTCTTGGCCAAACACTCGATCGAGCAGATCCTGACGCAGGGCACGCAATCGTCGTGTCAGATCGCCGAGGCTCGCTGGTTTACCGTCCTGCTCGAGCATGTTCGCAAGAACTCGCTCAAGGTGTTCGGCCGCCGCCGGATCGACTCCCGGGATGGCGTCAGGAGGCACAGCTGACGCCACTGCGCAAACCAAATGGGGGAGCGAGATTAAGGATGGTTGGCTATGCGAAGGGAATCGGCTGACAAGACCTTTGGCGACGCGGAGGAGGTCTCGAACCTCAGGCGCAAGAGGCAACTTGCCCTGACACCTCTGTAAAGGATCGGGAACGGGAAACGATTGTTTCAGGTCCGCACTATCGACGGCCAAACATTCGGCGAACAAAGCGAGGCCGCGGGCGTTCAAAGCGAGGGCACTGGCGATCGCGCCCCAGGTCAGTTTAGCTTCGCGCCTGGAAGTGGCGATGTCTTTGGCGTGGTCGATAACGCTCTGGGCCTCGTTTGTGAACACGATTCACTCCCTTAAAGTTCGGTCGGAACTTCGGCGTCGGCTCCGCCCCGACCAAGCGTCTGATCACCCGACACCGCATTGATCTCTCGGAACCCCAGAAAGGCGGCGCGCAAAAGGTGAGCCGGCTCCAGACGGGTCCCTGCTTGGGCCGCGAGATTCCCGGCAACGGAGAACAGTGCTCTGCAAGAGGCAGAACGATGCATCACACCCTTCTGGGGCCGAGCCCCACCATCCCCTACAATCGTGCGAAGTCCGCGCCGGAAGGCGCGAGTCTCAATTCCAAGTTGTTCAAATTCCCTGCGGAGCAGGGCCGCACCCTCATTCATCGAGCCAGGGTCCCCCATCTCACAGAGCTTAGAAAGCCCCATGAGCAAATGGGCAGGGGTAATTACCGAATACCCGGCGTTGGTAGCCTCCCGGGCGGCCAACTCCAGGACAGCGTCTAGGCTTCCCGAGTCTCGAGGCGTCATGGATGCGCTCCCTTTGTTACCATCAAGCCACTATACGCCAATCTGTTCCGTTTACTGTATTCGCAAATAACGTACGCCCGCAACAAAGCAAACCGCCGTAGCTTCCGTGCCAGAGAGTGGAACGCGGACGGTCGCGCCCACAGTTTAGGAGCCGCCCAAGCAGATCGGCGTCCCGTGGGCCCGGAGATTGCGCTTATGTTTTCGCCTCCATACGAATTGTGCTGGCGTCCGCTCTCAGTCTCGCTAACCCTGTGGAGTACGCGTCGGCCCCGACCGAGCACGGCATCGAAGGCCGAGGATTTAACTTCACCAGCTTTTTTGGTTCCCGTAAGAGAGCTACCCTGACGTACTCTCCTTGAAAGGTATGGAGACCGGATGCGCCATAATCTACTGATTGAGTTCGTGATCGTTGTTTTTGGCTCTTTGCCTACTCCCGACTCGGCGACCCGAAAGGGGACGATCCAGCAAGGCGGTGGTGACGCCACGACGTGAAGGAGTGAACAAGACAATGAACTGGCTGGACCGATTTCGAAGGCAGAGGCCCGAGACCGATCGTCGCGGATCTCCCACTCCGATTGGAACGAAGCTTCGTGTGTCCGAAGGCAACGATTCCACAATCTGGACCAAAGGCCAAAGCATTCTTGGAGAGTACACGGTGGAAGGTGTCCTCGGCGAGGGCGGCATGGGCACCGTCTACCTGTTAGTGCGCAGCCATTTCACCGGGCAGCGCTTCGCGGTCAAGAGGACCAAGTTCCGGGATGAAGCCATCCAGCGCAACTTCTTGCGCGAGTTGCAACTCTGGCTCGATCTGCCGGAGCATCCGCATCTGGTGGCCTGCCGGTTCTTCCGCACGGTGGAGGAGGAACTCGCGATCTTCGCCGAGTATGTGGAGGGCGGGCCGCTCACCAAGTGGATTGCAGAGCGCCGGCTCAGGGAGCTACCCCGCATTCTGGATGTCGCGATTCAGTTCGCCTGGGGACTGCATGCGCTACACGAGCTGGGATCAGTCCACCAGGATGTCAAGCCAGGCAACGTCCTTATGACGGGCGACGGAGTGGTGAAGGTCTCAGATTTCGGCTTGGCGCGTGCGCGCGCAGCGGCCGGAGAAAGTGCAGGCCGAACCGGTCAGGACATTCTTTTAAGCTGTGGCGGTATGACCGAAGCGTACTGCTCGCCGGAGCAGGCAGCATTTCAAGCGCTGACCCGCAAGGCGGACATCTGGAGCTGGGGCGTGTCGGTGCTGGAGATGTTCACGGGCAGCGTGACTTGGACAAGTGGGGTGGTCGCGGATCACGCGCTGGGCGCGTACGTAAACTCTTGTGGGACAGCGGGCCTGGGGGCGGATAGACTGCCCCTAATGCCGGTCGAGATGGTTCAGGTTCTGAGGAAGTGTTTCCGGCCGGAGCCGCAGGATCGCTGGGGGACGATGCTGGAGGTGGCAGACGTCTTGCGCGAGATGTACCGCGAGTACGCGGGATTCGAGTACCCGCGGAAGGCGCCGGCGTTCCTGCGAGCCTCCGAGCGAAAGGTTTTCGTCGATGAACGGAGGACTGTCTATGGAGTAACGTGGGATGACCCGCAGAGGTGTTTGGCAGCGGCGCTGAAGGCAGCCGGGCGAGATCCGACTGAGGCCAGAGCGTTGATGCCACCCCGGGAGGGATCCCGGCGGGCGCAGGCGGTGGCAGATTTGGCTGGCTACGATGCCGCGCAACGTATCTATGAGCAGTTGGTGACTAATGGACGGGAAGACCTGTTGCCAGACCTTGCCTCCCTTTGTGTATACAAAGCATTCATCCACACGCATCTGGGTGATGCTCCCGGAGCATCTGCAGCCTTCGATCGCACAGTGTGCATCTACGAGCAGCTAGTAAACCAGGAGAGGCGCCGGGAATTCGTTGACCACCTCGCCCGAGCGTACATCAGGAAGGGAGTTGCGTTAGTAAGCCAAACGGACTTGGTAGCCGGCACCGCGGCCTATGATCAAGCGCTAAGGCTTTTGGAGCCGCTAGTCCAACAGGAGGGGCGTAGCGAACTAGCTAACGATCTCGGCATGACCTATGTCAATAAGGCGAACGTGCTCTTTCGGCGACAAGATCTGGCCGCGGCCCTGAAGGTCTACGATCAGGCGCTAGCGATTTGGGAGAGGCTGGTGAACCAGGAAGGGAGGCGGGACTTAGCGGACGCCCTCGCGACCGTCTACACGAACAAAGGAGCCACGTTGACTCGCCAGGGGAGCCACGCGCAGGCCAGAGCGGCATACGATCAGGCGCTGGCGATCCGGGAACGTCTAGTCAACGAGGGACGGCGGGAACTGGCTAACTCCCTCGCTTTGACTTGGACGAACAAGGGCATCACCCTGCTTAGTCTGGGAGATCTGGCCGAAGCTCTGGCGGCCATAGATCAGGCGCTGGCGATCCGGGAGCGGCTGGTGTATCAGGAAGGGCGATCGGAACTGGCCGCGGACCTTGCCAAGACCTACGTGTCCAAAGCGGACGCCTTGCGGAAACGAGAGGACTTCGCCGGAGCTGTAGCGGCGCAAAATCAAGCGCTGGCGATTTTGAACCGGCTCGTGAATCAGGAGGGGCGGCGCGAACTTCACGAGGAACTTGCTAAGGCCGAATCATTTAAAGCAGAGCTCCTAGCCGACCCACGAAGAGGTCTTAGGAAGTGAAGCGGCCCTGTCAGCCTTGCAAGAGGAACGCGGCGGACAGCGCGGGCTGACCTTAAGAGCGGTCTTAAGGGATGCGGCCGAACGCAAGCTGACCTGAGTCAATAGAGGGCATGGGATGGTTGGAAGGATTCTAACTTGTTTCGGATAGCTAATTAGCGAAACCACGCCTGGCGCATTCATTCTCAACGATGTACTTGACGCATTACTAAAGGATGTTGGCGGGCGCAAAAGGGTGGAGCGAGACCATGAACTGGTTCGAAAGATTTCGGAAGCAAAGCACTGAGGTGTCGTGAATCTCCCGCTGCGATTGCCACAGGCTGCTCGTACAATCTTAAAATTTCGCTGTCGGCCAGCTAGTCAGTTCCCTGAAAACTCGCGGTCATTCGTTCAAGTTCTTTTCTGATGACTTCCGGCCGCAACCAACCGTAACCGCAACATCCTAATTGGTAAAGCAGCTCTTGAAAATCCGCTTCATTCCAGACCGGTCTACCAGCCCTTGAGAGGCCCCGCGCTACATGATCAGCCGGTGGACGAGCTTTCTCTGGAAGATCACTGGCATATGGTTGATGCGCTCGCAGAAACGCCTCTAAATATGGTGTGGCCGAGGGGTCCCAGTCGGACGGCTTGTTCTCGTCCAGATCCCAGTCCAAGAACCACACCTTGATAGAACCTTCCCTCCCACCCGACAAGGCGTATCGAGCGTCGGCGCTAAGATCGACTGTGGTTATAGCGTCAACGTGCCCAGCGAAGCTGCCGATACAATATCCGCTACCCAAATCCCAAACTCTCACGATCTTGTCCGGACCGCCAGAAACAGCGTGCCTACCATCGACACTGAGTGCAATGCTATCAATCTGTCCTGCTTCGGCGTCAAAACTGTTTAGAACAAGACCAGTCGCTGTTTCGAACAAAACCATTCTCTGTTTCACAGCTGATATTTGGGAACAGTACACGACAAACCGAGCGTCCGGCCCGATGCGGGCAACGGAGGGGTTGCCCGGCCCGCTCCATCGATTAATGATCGAAGCACTCGGAACGTCCAACAACTCCCCACGGCCATCCGAATAGATGCGCACAACTCCCATCCCATCTTGTGTGAAGCGGATCGTTATCATTGAACTGGGAATGGATTCACACGGAAATGACGAGAGCCGACTTCCGCTTTGTATATCGTGGATTTCTGGGCCGAAGTAACGCCCTGCGTAAGCCACAAGTCGACCATCGGGGCTGAAACAAATTGACCGTACCCTGTCCTCATCATGTTGGCGAAGGATGCAAAGGTCCTTGGACAATTTCCGATCCAACAGCTTGTCTTGATCGTTCCTGGGTTGAAGGAAACGGCTGGGTTGATAAACGAAGTATCTTTCGTCATCCGAGGTAGACGAGACACCAGACTGATCAGAATACTGAGGAGGAAGATGTCCAAGGCATTTCCCAGTGGGTCCAGGCCAGGCATCAACGCCGTTCTCCCAGATCGTCGCTCCTTTCCCCACCTCACGCCATATCGTATACGTTTGCCCTCCCTTCGAAAGTGCGAATGTATCGATCCATTCAGTAGAGTCGATAGACGTGCGCTCGTCTCCTGTGCCGCCAATCTCATATAGCCAGATTCGTCGATGCTCAGCGCCGACAGCGACACGCCGGCCGTCGGGACTCAGCGCGATACACTGGGGAGTTTCCTTCCCGTATGGAGAAAGCTCCTGTACGTGAAACTGTCGAACACAACTCGAGTTAGCAAGGCTCCAAATCTGTACCCTCGCTGTACTGTCGCACGATGATATTAGCAGTGAATCGTTGCTGATGGCCAATTCGGCGATCGCTGAAGAGTGGCCGGGTAGCGAGTAAGCTTCCCACCCGTCGCGGAGGGTTTTGCGCCGCAGGCGCACGTAGAGAGACGCCCAGTCCCTGACGGCCTCAGCACCGCGTTTGAACCCCACGTTGCATCGAGCCTCTCGCAACGCCGAGGCACCTGCGAGGAACTCGCCTGATTCGATGAGCCGTCGGGAGCGGCGCAAGGCGTCCCGATACCCTGAACTCGCCTTAATTGCGGCTGCGCTAGACACGCCTTTCGACAACCGCATCGCGCTCGGTTGGCTCGTTTGGCGCACCCTCACAATTGCCGTACCTGCTCGACCGCCTTGTCGGTAATCAGACAAAACAAAAATGTCATCGCCGTTAGATGCCAGTAACCGTCGCGGGGAATGTCCGGGCAGCTTTATGCTACGCAGGCAGCGACCACTCGATGTGGACCAAAACGTAAGCACAGCGTCACCGTACTCCCGGTTTTCAGCCGTTAGTGAAACGGCCTGACTTGAATTGGCACGAAGCATGAGAGACCGAATCCACGGGTATCTACCCCGCATGATCTGAGTACACGCCTGTCGCTTTAGATCCCAGAACCGGACCGTGCCGTCCGCGTGCCCCGAAACGGCGGCTAAGCCGTCTTCTCCAACATCGATCGCGGTGAAGAAATCCCGCAATCCCCAATCAACCTCTAACGCACTCGTCCACCGATAGGGTCGTTGCGTTTCGAAGAGGCGAACCTCATTGGGGTGATTTTCCAAATAACCGCTATGGAATTCTAGGATATGCGCTCCACCAGGCTGCAGGCGGGCATCCTCGACTTGGTATTGTGTACGCCCGGAAACCACAATAATGTCCCATTCTTTGAGATGTGCAGGCCGACGAGCACTGCCCGGAACATAGTCGTGTAGGCATTTGCCTCGATCGAGGTCCCAAAGCTTAATTACTCCCTCTTCACCTGATGAGACGGCGAATCCTGAACCCCCAGCCAATGACAGAGTCTTTACTGCCCCCTTGTGACCTTTTAACATCCGAATGCAGAGTTTCGTAGATAGATCCCAGACCCTCAGCGTGTGATCGTCGCTTCCAGAGACGAGGTGTCGCCCATCATTCGTCAAGGATAAACAGGTAATCGCTTTCTCATGTCCGAGAAGTTTATGCAAACACCGGGGGCCCGCCAGATCCCACCATTCCAGCGCGCCAGCAACATTCCCGGTAAATGCATAGCGTCCGTCAGCAGACAGGACGGCAGCAGAAAAACCCAGACCGTCAAGAACTATCGGCGACTCAAGACCGCCATCGTCTATGCGCAAGGCGGCGGCGAGCGCCTGCTGTGTTTCCAAATCAGTGGACCCAAGTCCTTCCAGTATTCTACGGGCGCTACCTGCGTCACCGCGCTCGAGGTGCACTCTGGCAATCAACAGTCCAAGCAGCGTCGGATCCCCATCCGGGCTTTCGAGATTGTGAAGCCGTTGTACAAGGGCTTCATCGGTCATACGCCCCGAACGCCACAAGTGCAACCCAAGATTATAGTTGGCCTCCAGATGCCGGGGATCCACGGCGAGCGCGGACTCCCAAGCCCTCTCGGCTTGTTCCACATTGCCCAACGCCAGATATGACATTGCGCGATTGTTTTCGACGTCCGCTATGCCGGGCACGGCCAGCAGATCCGTCTCGGTGATCTTGTCATCGTTCAGCGATTCACATAACTCACGAAGTAGCTTATTCACCTCTGCAGCAGACGCAGGCCGTCCATCGCGATCCCAGTCAACGCAACGCCTCATGAGCTCACAGAGCTGCTCGGGGATCGCTTGGTCACCCCTCAAAGCAGCCGGCTCAGGTACCGGCTGTCGTTGGCCTACCGCCTCCCCGTATGGTCGCTGCCCACAGAACATCTCGTACAGGCAAACTCCAAACGCAAAGATATCCGCGCGCGCGTCGATCTCGCGGGTACCCGCGAACTGCTCCGGTGCCATGTACTCGTAGGTACCAATCGACCCCACCGTTTGGCCGACCGGTCCGACGTTGTACGCGCCCGCTTTGCCCACGTCCGCGTGTACTGCCCTCGCAATCCCAAAATCTGTCAGCTTCAGCGTTCCGTCCTTCGCTAACAGCACGTTCTCTGGCTTGATGTCTCGGTGAACCACCCCTTTCGCGTGAGCATGCTCCAAGGCGTGGCAGAATTGAGTGACCAGGTCCAAGCCGACCTTCAAGTCTGCGCACTTTCCCTCGGTAATCCAATCCCGTAGGTTCCCTCCGTCGAGGTACTCGATCACCATTATCGGAATACTGTTCAAGAGGTGTACGTAGTGGCAGTAGGCGATGTGGGGATGCAATCCGAGGTCGGTCCAGACTTCGGCTTCCCGCGCAATCCGATGCCGGTTCTCCGGATCCGCCAGGATCTCGGCATTGGGAACCTTCAGCACAACATCGTGATCCCACTGCTCGTGCCGCGCTAAGTAGACCGTACCCATAGCACCGGCACCAAGGCGCTGCTTGATCGTATAGGCATCGGCAATCCGCGCGCCGTCGGAGAATGTCGGCAACGATGAAGCCGGCGCCACTAGACCCGCGGCATTCGCAGTCGGAGCGGCGCCCCGCAACACGGTCCCGCCAGTTGGGGCCATTTGTAGTGGTTCCTTCCGTGCAACAGCACTTGGCCGACGCTCGCGAGTGCCGTCTTTCTCGGCGGCTTTCTTCAGAAACCGATCCAGCCACGTCATTATTGCCACACCTCCAGATAAGCTTGCTGTACGGCACGAGGACGATGCGAGCGTCGCTCAGGGCTGATTGAATCGCCGCAAACGCGCACCCAAAAGGATTCGTCGAGCTGTCCGATCCTCTCTGACCGTCAAACTTCACCGAGCACAGCCCGACATTTCTGGGCTTTCCATTCCCCGCTTGCCCGCAAGCCTCGGAGTTGCGAGCCGCTATCTATTTCAAGAGATGATACGCCAGTTCATAACCTTTACGGGAAGCAGCCACGCCTGTACGGGAAGCAGCAAGGCCTGCCAGCCAGAATCAGCCGAGCCGTTGATCCTACGTCTTTTGAGTCTTTGAGACGCATTCCGTTGTTTAGCACGAATCAGGACTTGCCGGAGTTTGGTCGTGTAAAGGTATCGAAACGACGTACTTCCCCTCGTGGCCAAGAGCGTTGTTCAGGACATCAAATGGAGAATTGCGCGGAACACCGCCAGGAGATTCGTATTTCTCCTCATTATTTGCGCCGGTATTTGTGGCGGCTTTCTGTTGGTGCTATTCGCTCAAGACGGTGGCGGATTTGATGGGGGCGGATACTCATCCTACGGCGATCCTGGATATGCCGTCTATGGCGATACCAGTCCGTATCCGACAGGTAACGAGCCACTTCCGGGTCTAGACGGAGGTTCCACCGCTGGCGGATCATCTTCGACTATTGGCCAATCTGCACCATCCTCAATGCCTAATGGCCAAGGCGGGGGCACGAGTCCTGCCGGTAGCGGTTTCTCGGTTGCGAATTCGGAGGGCAATACTGCCAGTGGCACCCCCTACATTAACCAACCCAATCCCCCCGTGACTCCTGAGCTCTGGCCTGCCCCTTCAGACCCGGCCATCGACCAAGCGAAGCAGCAACTCGATCCTAACACCCCAAATGATGTCAGAAGACAGTATCAGGACCTGTTACGAACGCAACAAGACCAATATCAGAAAGTGTTTGGCGATCCTTCCGGCAATGCCCGTGAGTTGGCCAATGACCTCCTTGGCGCGGCAGGGGGTATCCACGCGCCGACGTTTAGTCCGTTCAATCCCGCGCCTCTTTCTGAGAGTGGAGGCGATACCATTCCATTCGGCGCGGAACAGCACAGTCAACTTATTGAACTTGGCAAAACGAACGACGCGATCCACAATATCTGGCAACAATATGGCGTACCCGAGCTTCGGGGAAATCCGGTAGACCCGCAGTTCGATCCGACTTTGAACGAGCGATACACGGTCCAGCCTTCTGACTCTGCCCCGTTTGCGGTCGGCCAGAAGCCGAACTCCACAACACCGGGATTCGACGCTAGGTCATTGTTCCAGATGCAAATGAGCGGCAGCCCTCTGGACTTCGGCCTAACTTCGTCGAGTAACACGATAGCGGGCGGGCCTATAGATCCTGGCGGAATCGACTTCAGGTCTGTGCGATGCGTTTTCCTTTCTGAACATGACCTTAGCAACCCGGGATCGTCCGAAATTCGAAAGCTAAGATTCGGATTGCAGGCCGTCATTTCGAAGGGCGGGCCGCGGATCAGCTTCCGCCAGGGCTCGAACTTTTCAGAAAAGGCGTTCTCTTCTTTTCTCTCGATTCCGGACGGCGACCTTTGGGTCAATCTACATCCTGGAGAGCCCGATCGCATAATTTCGACATCTCTCGGCGAGACCGAGGTGGGCCTAGTCATGTTGAAGGCAGATCTACAACTGAAGAGAGATGCAGGACTTCTTATGCGTCAGCAGCCATTTGCGGACGCCGAGCGAAAGCTCGTGGACTCGGTACTAAGTCGCAACGGTCGATCGATCGCTGACCGCGCATCGTGGGGCAGCACTGGACGCGTAGAGATTACGTCGGCTACAAGCCAGGTGTTCGCCCGCGAGAGCCAGAGCGGGATCATGATCGAAGGTGTGGTCTTGGATGTGGTTTTTGAGCAGAAAGGCTTTCGGGTTGCGGTGGGTCCAAAGGGTTTTGAGCACGACTTGAAGATCGAGCGCGGTGATTGGGAGACGTTCCTGGCGCTTTCTGAAAGACTCATTCGTCCTCAACTCATCCGTCGGGTGAACCAAGCTCCTCAATATGAAGAACTGAGGCAGGCCTTTGCTGCCCGCGTGCTAGCGGATTGGTATAAGCGCAAATGGTCTCACGGAGGTGCTCTGTCCCACTTGATCAACGCGCCAAGTTCTTCAAGTGCTTTTGCACAGCACGTTTGGGACCCGAAGGCAATTTGGTTGGAATTCAAACGGGACTATGATCACGGCGCTGTGCGCGGATTCGGGGGCGTCAGCTTCGACCGGATGCCGTTATTCAGGGCTCTTAATCGTGGAATCTCCCCCAGCCTCCCGCTTTTGGCACAAAGTCTAGCCTTTCCGAACGGGATGGTGTACCGTTCTGTCTACAGAACTGGAGCAACAATCATTGGAGTTCACGAAGTCTCCCGTGTGCGAATCGCTGCGCGATGGCTCATAGCTCTGGCATTGGTGGGTGCCGGCCTTGCACTCTTGTGGCAACGCGGAAGGTACCTATGAGCCTCCTGCTCAGCGGACTACTCTGCTTCGCGGTTAGCTCGGTCGTGCATCAATGGCTTTCGAAAAAGCCGGCAATGAATCGCCTGGCTTCGCTATATAGTGCCGAGCTGCAGGAATTGATTCTGTGGCTGTTGTCGCTTTGTCTGCTTTGGCTCTTCATGGGCGCCACGTGGTTCATTCCCGAATTCGGCCACTATATCGGCTGGCCATGGGTGACTTCCTTTGTAAACCGCTGGGACACGAGTGCGCCCTTCGCGAGCATCCTAGGCGCCGGTTTCCACTTGATGTGGTTGATGGTGGTCACCCTTGCGGTATATAGACTCGGCTCCCAGCTCTTCGCGTCGGCGTTAAGCGACAATTCTGGTCGTCGTGCCCTTAGCATCGGAGCATTCTACGGCTCGTGCGTCTCGTTTGACCTCGTCCGGTGGTGTTTCGGACTTGAGCGGTTCCCACAGCCGCTCCCGGTGCTGGCGAGTATTGTCGGCGCTACGATGTTCATCAGCATCGTCATGGTAACAGACCGGAGGATCCGTGCTCGAGGGTGGCGATTTCCTTTGTTCCAAGTAGTTTCGTCTCTAGTATCAGCGGTGTTGGTACGCCGGTTGTTGGAAACAGGTAGCATTCACACCACCCCAAATTTCTATGCATCAGCATTTCGAGACTTTGTTGGTACGTCAACGGGCATTCTGACACTCTTGTCTCTTGTCATTCTCGGATGCATTGCCAGCCTGGATGTGTGTCCGCCGACATTCTATCGAGAGCTGGTCCCCCGAGTGAAGGCTCTCGTATATGCTCGCCGCTTCGTCTTTGCATGGGGCTTTCGCCGCACGAAGTTAACACGGAGAAACCGCCAGAGTCTTCCTCAGCTGGTGGTAGTCTACGGCAGTTGCAATGGCAAGCTGTTTGAACTTGCTGGTGAACGGGTCACTATCGGACGCGCACCGACGAACCGGATCGTGCTCGCCGGAGATCCCACCGTTTCGACGGTTCATGCTGACATTCGTCGGGATCGTGCTGGCCGATACAGGATAAGTGATTGTCGCAGCACAAATGGCGTTTTCGTGAACGGCTCGCGAGTCAGCGCTCGGATGCTTCACCACGGGGATGAAATTCAACTAGGTGACAACCGGCTCAAGTTCGTAGTATCCACCTGAACGTCGCATGTGGCGATCGAGCCCGATCGTGCTTTTCGTGTCGTCGAGTCGGCCCGGTTGGTTCGGGAAAGAGTTCGCAGACGGGGCATCAAGGAGTCGAACTCCGAACTTGCGAACCAACATAGAACATAGGCAGCTTTCCGGGTTTGCGACGAAGGGGTATGACTTGCCCACGAACTCAGGTCACTCTTGGTGCCGGCCGGATGGAAGGTTTCGTGCTTTTCGGCTCAATCTCTAGTACGTGATTTCGCGCAAATCCCTTGTCAATCGTGTCCCACCTTCGCTCTCTCGTCTTCGGCACTCTTTGACTACGGTGTCCCACAGTGCTCCACCAGGTTACGAGACCAAGGCTAATCCTTCAACGCCCGAACGAAATCCCACCGAAGGTGATGACTGACTCTTCATCGACATCCGTTTGAACATAATCTTCCAGATGCCCCTTGACGCCCGCAAGGATTGCCAGCAGGGCATAAACAGTGCCGCTGCAACTCCACTTCAGATCATCATGCCTATCCTGAGTCATCCGCCAGAAGCCATGCCGATCCTGATCCAAAATTCTGCTAATCCGTTCGCGATCCCGCCTCTCCACAGTGATCATTTCACCGACTCGCGGTTTTGCCGAGGCGGCATCTCCGTAGCGCCGGCCCATGTGCGACATCGTCCCAGTCGCCACCCAAAACAGCCGTCTCCCCTCGCGCAGCGCGAGATTACGTAGCACTTCTAAGAAGCGCTCGACTGGTTCATCATCCTCCGGAATCCCACCCTCGTATAAACTTCGGGCAAAACTTCCACACAAGATTGGAACGATTTGAAATTCACGCCCCAACAAGTACTGCAAGAACAGTATCTGAAGTTCAATCGTGTACTCGAAAGAATGGCAGTAGTCCTCCATATCGATAGCCTCGGGAACCTCCCGAAATATCCAATCAACGAGACTGACATCAACGTCTGCTTGACCAAGAGGCGTTACGAAACTTTTCTTCGTCAGGCCAAATCTCTCAGGCTCGCCATAGTGCGATACGCCCAGGATTACGACTGTAATGGGCCTAACGTTCGCATCTAGCCGCCGATACACTGTTCCAAAACTCTCCCAACCCGGCTGGTTCAGCCCGAAGTCGGGGGCCACAATGCCAACTGTTTCAGCAAATGGAGAAGGTGACCGCTGAACTGGATTGAGGCACCTTGAAAGGGCTCCTTCCAATTCGCTCCGATCGCTTGGGTACACGGACCCCGCATGTTTCGATTGCCGTACCGGTGCAGTGCGAAACTTGGCCTGATGTTCGACGAATAAGTGGTTAAAGTTATCGTCATACAAGAATCCCGCCTCACTCAGGGTGCTCAAGAGATGATCTCGGAGCTCGCTAACGTCCACTTGCCCAGTAAGCCGAAGCAGCAGACCGTCCAAATCCGGAATCCCATGATTTCCGTCAAACAGTTTAAGACTTTCGACCAGGGCTGGAGGTATGACGAGCACTGCCTCCGAATAAGAATATGGATCTTTTATGAGCAAACCCGGGCGGTCGCTCACCGGTGACGGCATAAAATCGAGGTCTTGCCTGAGGTAAGGTAAATTTGCACTCACGGTGTGTCACCTGCTTAATCTGATATTTGACTCTCCCATATGACTCGCCAGCAGCCGAGGACACCATTCGCTTGCATAGTCGCAAGGTATGACCAATCCTGTGAGACCTCGGCGGCAACGATCGGTGAAGGGACGTCGAGTGTATATAGACAAATGCCTGTCTTGAGATCCCAGAGCTTCAGCGTCTGGTCCAGTGACGCAGAAAACGCCCAATTTCCATCGGCTGTAATGGCGACGGCCTTCACGCCGCCCGAATGCCCCGACATATCCCATGTGCATATGCCAGATTCAAGGTTCCAGACCTTTACAACTCCATCTTCGCCCCCTGAAACACCCCAGCCACCATCGTGTGAGATGGCAACGGAATTTATCCAGAGCCGGTGCCCTCCAACCGGTGCAATGCGTTTTGCGGATCTAATGTCCCAGAGCATAACTGAGTGATCGCCACCTCCCGATAACGCATAGTCACGAGCGATTGCGACACTCTGGACCGCTCCGAGGTGCTGAGTCACGAAGTGCAAACGTGTTGGGTCCGATGCTCTCCAAACGCCGATCTTACGATCGACACCACCCGAAAGAATCGTCTGCGTATCATCACTCAAAGCGGCACACAGAATGGCGCCCTCATGCGCACGCGCAGAAACAAGTTCACTGCCATTTCCTGCTGCCCAGTCGACATCCCACAGTTCTAAGTGCCCCTCGGCACCAAACGTCACAACTCTCGAGAGATCTGCGCCAGCTGCCAGTCCGGTGAATGGATATGACGTCCCCAAGTTAATGGCGCGGCAGCGGCTGTGCGGAACCTCCCAGAGACCAATTTCGCGGCCGCTTTCAACGTACAGAACCCTCGATCCGTAACGGTCTACGGCAATTGTGGAGCCTACGGACTTTGTTTGAGTTGATGAACGCAAGAGGATACCGACCGGCCGCTTAGGCACGCCCCGAAGTTGGATCCGCCTATACAATGCCTCTAGCTCGACGTGAAAAACAAACCCGATGCTACGCCAAAGCTCTAAGAGATCCATCTGCGCCTGAGAATGCTTGCCACTTGAACACTGGGAGTCGATTTCTGCGATTTCCTTATGGACAGCCTTCTGCACTCGACCGGATTCTGGGCTTGCCAGCACGTCACAGCGCCGATAGAGCGCGGGTACCGATTGCCTATAGTCAATTTCAAAAAGACGCACCGCTCGGCTTTCGTCAAACGTAATGAGCTTCTTACCGTCCTTAGTAGCGATCATCGTACGTACAGTGCTGTTCTGAGGTAATGTGCGTAGACACCGCCCTGCGGCGATCTGCCATACCCTAATCGTCCGGTCGCGGGCCGACGAAAAACCGAAACACCCGTCGCGCGTTATGCTTACGCTCGTACAGTCGGCACGATGGCCTTCAAGCTGCTTCCCACGCGACCGGGATGCAAAATCCCACATATGAATCTTGGAATCATCGCCAGACACAATGGCGGTCCGCCAGTCCGCAGTGACCGCAAGCTGGCGGATTTTTCCGCAATCGATCTTTGACGTCGCTGAGCGGAGCCCCTTAAGCAGATCCCAAAAGCACACTTCGCCACTATGTGTAACAGAAAGAGCGGCCGTCGAATCGTCTGAAATCACCACGGTACAAAGTTCGTCTTCGTAGCCCGCCAGGGTAAATCGGTTGCTTCCGGACCTTGCATCCCATACTTCTAGTGGGCCCTGACGACCCCAGAGCACGAGAGTCGAACCGTCGAGTGACAAAAGCACATTATTAAACGTCTTCAACGAGTCACCCTCTCGTTCCCACATTAAATGGCCAGTTAGCAGATCCCAAACGCTAAGCTGATGACTCGCGCTTATGGCGGCGCCCAAAGAACCATCCCCCGAAATCGACGTCGAGTAGATATTTTGGAATTTCCATCCGACATGGATAGACGAAGTGAGCCGCTCCAAATCCCAAACGTGAACGCCCCGTGCGCTACCAGCAAAGCCGCGACGACAATCGGCCGAGATCGCAAAGGATATGAAAGGCAAGTGATCAGAGACAAGCGTTTGTATTAACGCGATGCTCGGTAGCTTATCCCGCGAATATATCCTGTCGTAAGATCCAGGCCACGGCTCAAGCACCGAGCGAGCAGAAGCGGTATCGCCGCACTCGACATGAATCGCCGCCTTCATTTCTGCGATAGTTTGTTTCGTCGACTCTGTAGCGATCATCTGGCCCAGTCCTTGCAAGGCTACCCGATCATCGATCTCGCCCCGCCGCCATCTAAGTAAATAGCGATTGTACGTGGCCTCGGGGTGTTGTGGATTCGCCTGCAATGCCTCATCAAGGCGAGCGAGTGCAGCAAGGTCATTTCCGACTTCGAGCAACGGTAGTGCCTCATTGTTGAGCCTGTCCGCCTCCAGCGAAATAGTCGGTAGTTGCGCCCACCTGCTCGCAGAGCCGAAAGTTTCTTCGTAGATCGCACAGAGTTCTCGGCGCACCTGTTGTGCCGATGGACGGACGTTGTGGTCCCAGTCCACACAGCGTTTCATAAGCTCCGCGAGCGGGCGTGGCAGGTCAGCATTTCGCAGCGATAGTGGGTCAGGCGTACTCTGCGGGCTGCCAACGGCGATCGCATACGGGCGTCTCCCGCAGAACATTTCGTACAGACAGACGCCTAAGGAAAAGACGTCTGCGGCAGAATCCACATCATGTGCGCTCAAAAACTGCTCTGGTGCCATGTACTCATATGTCCCGATTGCGGCGACCGTGGCTCCGCCAACCTGTTCCACAACGTCATGAGCCAGCGTTTTACTCGGGTCGGGTGAGTGTCCCAGGGCGCGTGCGATACCGAAATCAGTAAGTTTTAGCGTGCCATCCAAAGCAAGAAGTACATTCTCTGGCTTTATGTCTCTGTGTATTACACCTCTCTTGTGCGCATGCTCAAGTGCATGGCAGAACTGAATCCCTATGTCCATCCCAATCTTCAAGTCGGCGCAGGTGCCATCTGATATCCAGTCGCGCAGGTTTCCCCCGTCAACAAATTCCACCACCAGCACAGGAATCCCATTAGTGGAGTGAACCTCGTAACAGTAGGCTATATGGGGGTGGAGACCAAGGGCCGTCCAAATCTCTGCTTCTCTGGAGATCCGATGTCGGTTATCCGGGTCCGATAGGACAACGTCGTTGGGTATCTTAATCACGACGTCCAGGTTCCACCGGTTATGAATCGCAAGATAGACAGTACCCATTGCACCAGCGCCGATACGACGCTTGATACGATAGATGCGAGCGATCTCACGTAGCTTCGGTTCGTCTTCTGGTAAATGTCCGTCGCCCGATTCCTGCTCGATTTGCAACCGCGCGCCTTCTTTGACCTCGATCTCGGCTGCTTGATGCGGTTCTGGTGGGCTAGTTATTTGTTCTTTTCGGATGATTGTTTGCGGACCGGCTCGATGGGTTACTTGCGGTGCCTTCTGTGCCTTGCCTTGTGCCTTGGCATCAGCTTTTCCTCGCAACCGATCAAACCAGCTCACTTGGTCAAGCGCCTTCCACGCATTTCGCACGCGTACCTGGACTAGAGTCTTCTGCGTCCGTCATTCCGGCAAAGCCGGCCACCGCCTTTTGCAAAACAAAGGAGTCAGCAGGGACGGGCGTTGGTACCGCTGGATTGAGCGTCAGTGCCGCAGCGTCCATGGGCGAGGGGGCACGATCTTCGCTGTGACGCTTGCGCCGATCGACCACCCTTGCCCGCCCGGTAGGAGCGTTTGGGTGTTCGAGGCCACCCTTTCTAAATGTGTGCCAGCCCATTCAGTGCCTTTCGTATTGGCCCACCTGCACAGTTGCGCCAATCCCGCGTACGGCGCGTGAGCGAACGGCGCACCCCAAAACGGCGCACGCGGACGGCACCCTCTGGACGGGATTAGGAGTGTCCAGCGGACAATACGCTAGTTTATCTATATTACGGGAGCGGAGTCTCATCCTCTCAGAAATCGTGGGTGGGGAATGCCCGCCCGTCGAGCGCGATTACCCCTAGTTGCCGGGGCAACCTAGCCCTCTAGTGCAAGGCCCTATTCGCTAGTAGCGCTCGGGTGTGCACACACTGGAAGTTGCCGCAAAGACGTTTTAGGCAAGACCTTGGCGCAACAGAGACAGAGCAGCAACACCGCAAATCGCCAAATTAGGAACGGGAGCAGACGTAGCTAGAAACACGCCAATGTGCGCCCGCGCCTAGTTCCCGGGGTTTGGGCGCTAAGGTCGAAAAGACAACAGCAAGTGTTCCACTCGAGGGGCAGCTTGAATTGGTTTGTCCCAACACCGTTACCTCCCCTGGACTATACGCTCTGGAAGGGTCATTACTGGAGACCAGAAAATACCGGTCACCTGAGGTATGCCCACTAGCGGCTCGCCTGCTGCCAACTGCCGGGTTCAGCACAAACGACAATGCTCGCCATAATCTCCTCCGATTTCATTATATTGCGCATATGAAACGCATAAGTGCGGTGCACCGGTCCGCAGGCACGTTGGACCAAGCTGAGCGCCTGCTTGCCAGGCAGGAGAATGCTCTCGCGCTCGATTCGCGGTACTTCGAGGGATAGGCAGCAAAGAAAAATGCCCGGAGGAACAGTCGGTTCTTCCGGGCTGTCGGACGTGCGACGCGATTAGAAGGGACGGAAAGTGACGATATGGCCGGCGGGGTTGGCGAAGGCGACGGCGTGATTGATGGCGATGGCGAAGCCGCCCGATTCGCTGTCGCGCTGGAATTCCACCACCACGCGGCCCGACGCGCCGGGATCGGGCGCGAGCAAAATGCCGTCCTGAGCGGCCGACGCGATCACACCCTGGACGCGGTGCAGGCCGATTGAGCGCGTTTCCGTCCCGTCGCTGTTGAGCAGGCTGAACTCGAACCTGCCGCCGGCGAAGTTGACGGATTCGCCATCGGCGGGAAGATGGGCGATGCGGAACTTGATCCGGGTCTGGTGACGCAGGACCTCGCACGATTCGAAAGTAATCTTCACGCCGTCGATGACGGTGAACCGCCCTGCGGCGGTGTAGTCGCCGATCTCCTGGAACTCGCGCCGTCGCGCCCGGTGCTGTTCCTGAGCCTCGCGGCGAGATTGCCTCTCGGCCTCCGCCTTGCGCTTCCGGTCGGTCTCGGTCCGCAGTTTCTCGCAGCGGTCGACCAGTTCGGCGGTCGCCGGCACCAGCTTGCGGCCGCGATCGTCGAATCCTGCGGCGCTGCGCATCTCGCAGCTTCCCTCCATGAACCACACCTTGTACTTGCCGTCGCTGGCGCTGAAGTAGTGGTTCGGATCAGTGTGCGCCACACCATTGTTGTTGTTCTTGCTGATGGTGATGGCGCGCAGCGCCTCCGCGGTCAAAGCCAGCCGCGGCAAGCCGGTCTTAGGATCGATGCCGCCCGGCGGCGCGTCCAGAATTTGCGGACCGTCAATCGTCTCGACATAGCTCTGATGCGCATCGCCGTCGGGACCGAACGGAATCCGCGCGTTCGTGAATTTCAGGATACCGGCGGCACCGAGGCAGATGGCGGCGAAGCCCAGCAGGGATTTGGCGCCGCCGGTGAGCGGCGCCATCACCAGCGGGCGCCAGCGGACCAGCCGGATCAGCGCGAGCAGAGCCAGCGCCACCAGCCAGCCCACCGTCTGATCGGCGCCGGTCAGGTCGCCGAAGTGATTCTGGACCCAGTCGTGAATCCAGTTGAGCATCAGGCCCCGCGCGGCGACCGCGTAGGCGACGTAGAGTGCCGCTACCGCCGCCAGGACCTTGAGAACCGTTTTCATAATCAGAACCTCCTGCGCCTACCGTTTGGTAGAGCGCTTCCAGGCATTCACGAGAGCAATTGCGGCGGCGGCGAGCATGGTCGTCACCACAAAAACGCGGGCCTCCGGCGAGTTCCTGCGCGGCCAAAAGATGGCCGCGATGGCGCCGAGCACCACGCAGAAGAGAATCATCATCATCACGTTCATTTTTGGGGCCTCCTTTGCCCCTTGAAGCGAACCAAGAGAACCAGTAACGGGATCAGTTCGAGAAGGACGCCGATGGCGAGAGCGTTCAGAGTTGCCTTCAGCTCCGGCGATCCGCGCAGGTCGCGGCAGGCGCGAATCAGGAACGGCACCGCGGCGATCGCGGCGAGCAGCGCGACCACGACCCAGAGCATCACTTGGCTCCCGTGACCGGCGCGGTGGTGGAATCGTCACCGGGTTTCGTCAGGGTGTCCGCGTTCCGGCCCTGCCGACGCAGCTCATAAAGCTTTTGCCAGTCGACCTCATGAGGGACATGGCCAAAGCGCGGCCGCTTCCACTCACACGGATAATCCCGCCACGCCGGTTCCAACTCATATGGATTAAAGTCAAGTGCCGGACCCGGCGCATCGGGCTGCGGCGCGGCGAACTGTTTTCCGTCGTCGCTTTTGTCCTCCGGCGTTGCGTGCGGCGCGTGGTGAAATTCGATTTGGTCGATCAATCCTTTCATCAGTTCCTCCCGTCCAGCGATTCCCAGCCGCTGATGGCCACTATCAAACATATGTGAAAAATCCTTTATTTAGAAGACCTTACAGGCCATTACAGGCGCGCAGGCATTACAGCCCCTGACACCGTGCGCGAGGGGCTCCGACTGTAAGGGGATGTAAGGGGTTTGGGTCCGCCGGTTGCGCCGGAACGGGTAATTCGGTCGATACTAGGCTTCAGCGCACGTCAATTCGGATATGGCGATCAATACCGGGAACACCGGCAAAACTCTTTTCCTCATAGCACCGCCACAGCGCGGCCTCCTGGAAGGTTTCGCAAGCGGGTTGATCAGCCTCGCCAACTTCGTTCAGATTCATGAACCGGAAACCGATATCAGACTGCTCGATTTCAGCCAGGCCGATCCGCTCGATATCGACTGCGAATTGCGGACCGCCTTCACGACGGCCGGCGAGGCTCTCGTCGGCATCACTGCCACTACGGCGTCGTACTACAACGCGATCCTGGCTGCGCGGGCGTGCAAGCGCCTGCGGCCGGACATCCCGGTCGTGCTGGGCGGACATCATGCGACCTCCCAGGACGATGTGATTCTGCGCCGCCATCCGGAAGTCGATATCGTAGTCTGCGGAGAAGGAGAGAGGGCGATCCTCGGCCTGCTGCGGTCATTTCCGGAACTTTCCGGAGTGCCCGGAATTTCCTACCGGTCTCCGTTCGGTGTGCAGCGCAATCCCCCGGCTCCGCTTCTGGAAACGGCAGCGCTGGATGAGATATCACCATTCTTCCGCCAGGAGAGGCTGCATGCGCCGCCCGGGAAATTCGATCATGCCACCTACGTATCGGCGCGCGGCTGCCCGCTGCGCTGCGCCTTTTGCTGCGTCGGGAACAGCCGCATCCGGGCGAAGAGTGTCGCCGCGATTGTTTCCGATTTGCGGTATCTGATCGGCGCGCGAGGCTATCAGAGGCTGGCGATCGAGGACAATTTCTTCGCCCACTCGGCGAGCCGCACGATCGAACTCTGCGCCGCGCTGGAGAAGCTCCAACAAGAGCACCGATTCTCATGGGACTGCCAGACACGGGTCGAGTCGCTGCGCGACCGCGCGGTGATCGCCGCCATGGAACAGGCTGGCTGCGAAGCGGTCTATATAGGAGTGGAGGCACTGACGCCGCGCGGCTTGGCGTATCTGGGCAAGACGGCGCAGCCCGCGAAGTATCTCGACATGCTACTGGGGGACGTGCTGCCCCGGATGATGCGTTCGAGGATCGGCACCTACATCAACCTTCAATTCGGGTTGCCAGGCGGCGTCGAGGACGCCGAATCGCAACGCGTCCTTGCCACCATCGCCGGCATCGCCGCCGCCGCCGGGCGAACTGTCACGGTCTTCCCGCAATTGCACGTCGTCTATCCGGGAACGAGTCATTTCCGCATGTACCTGGAGCAGGGTCTGTTCGGGAGCGATGGGAGCGCCGTATTCGAGGCGTTCACCGCGTGGGAGGCGGCGCAGGAGCCGATCCTGAACTGGCTGGGTGAGCATTTCGCGCACGGCGTGGGCGGCATTCCGATCGGCATCCTGTCCGAAGAGGCGCTCCGGGCAGGGCGGTTCGAAATCGACCGCGAATCCGTCGCACGGATCGACCGCTGTCTGCGGACGATCGGCACGTTGCCAGGCATCAGCGTATTCCGTTACGCGCCCTATCTGGTCAGGGCAGAGATTCCGGTGGGGGAGGAGGCGTAGAACATCCTTGCCGCTCCTTCTCAATGTCATTCTGCAGGGGCTCACCTATGGCGTGTCCGTCATGGGCATAGGGATCGCTCTGCGCGTTCTTCGCTATCCGGACCTGACGGCGGACGGCAGCTTCCTGCTTGGCGCGACCGTGTTTGTCCGTCTGTTGGTGGAGGGCGTGCCGTGGGAGCTGGGACTGCTGGCGGCAATGGCGGCGGGGGGCCTGGCGGGAATCGTCACCGCCCTGTTGCATACGCAGTTCGGCGTGGGTCGGCTGCTGAGCGGGATTCTGACGACAATGGGTTGTTATTCGCTGGCCTTCCGCATTCTCGGCGGCAGGCCGAACGTGGGCACCGGCGATTCGCCGACCATGTTCTCGGTTCTGACGATGGCCTCGCCCGCGGTGGACCAGGTGATGGTGGCCTTCATCGCGGCCGCTCTGGCGTGGACGGGAATCATGTGGCTGCTGCAGAGCGAGACAGGGCTGATTCTCCGCGCCACCGGCGACAACCGGGTTCTCCTGAGCGACACCGGGCACAATCCGGCGCGTTATGAGGTCGCCGGACTGTTTGCGGCAAACGGGCTGATCGCGGCCTCAGGCGCGCTGGTGTGCGCCGAACAAGGCTTCGCCGACCTCGGCATGGGCGTCGGCGTGATTGTGATGCTGATTGCCGCGCTTGTGCTCGGCGAACAGGTTCTCCCGTTGCGGTCCCTTTGGGCGCGGCAATGCGCGGCACCGCTGATCGGCGCCGGCCTTTACTACCTGCTTTATCTGGGCATCGTGCGCGCCAGCGTTCGCGGCTGGCTGCCGGTCCAGGTGAAACCGACCGACCTGAAAATCATCGCCGCCGCTACTGTCGTGCTGTCCATTGTCGTCCGGCGTCTGCGGGGGCGAGGGGAGGGAGCTTATGGCGACATACTTCCACTTTGAGAAGACGACCGGGATGAAGGCGACGACAGGGCGCAATATCGCGCGTGGCAGACTCAGGCTTATGGCCGGGATCATCCTGATCGCAGCACTGGGGGGGTGCGAGCGCAAGCCGCCCCAGACCGTCACGATCTTCACCCTCCAGCCTTATCCGATATTGGACGACTCGATCAAGGGGATTCGGCAGGCGCTTCAAAAGCAGGGGTTCGATTCAGCCCGCCTGCGGATCAATGAAATCAACGCGAACGGGCAGACGAATCTGCTCGACGGTTATGCAGCGGAAATCGTTCAGGCGCATCCCGACGTCGTCGTTCCCGTCTCCACGCCGGTGGCGAAAGCGGTGCTCAAGCAGGCGCGGCTGCAGGCGACCTCCGGCCCGCCGCAGGCGATCGTCTTCAGCACGGTGACGAATCCGAACGACGTGGAGATGGACAAACACCCGCCCAACATGACGGGTGTCTCCGATCAGGTGAATTACGATGCGAATATCGCGCTGATCCGCGAGTTGTTCCCCAAAGCGACGCGCCTCGGGATCATCTACAACCCGAGCGAGGCGAATTCGCAGTACGGCGTTGACAAGGTACGCGAGATCGCCAAACGCGAAAATCTGACGTTGCGGGTAGTTACGGTCGGCAATGCGACCGAGGTGCCGGACGCGGCGCGCGCCATTCTCAAGACCGTCGACGCCGTCTATGTGGGCTCCGACAACACGGTCACATCGGCGATCGCCGGGCTCCTTGCCGTCTGCACGCCGTCGGGGGTGCCCGTGATTGCGAGTGATTCTGGCAGCGTCGAGAACGGCGCGTTGGCGGCGGTTTCGGTGAATTACGTCGCCTTGGGCGAAAGCGCGGGCGATATCGTGGCGCGGATTCTGAAGACGAAGGCGGCCGCGGGCAGCATCGAAAACGTGCTGTTCTTCGGTAAGACGCTGTTGTTGAACGAGCGGACCGCCGAAAAACTCGGCTTCACCTTTCCGCAAGCCGCGAAGGATCGCGCCGGAAGAATCATAAAGTAGGAGCCTATGAATGCGTGGCGTCTGACGGCCTGCGACGTCGTCAAAGAGTTCCCGGGCGAGCGAGGGCAAAAGACCAGGGCTCTCGACGAGCTCTCCTTTGAAATCGCCGCCGGGGACTGGATCATGGTCGTCGGCCCGAACGGTTCGGGCAAGTCGACGCTGCTCAACCTGCTGGCCGGGCGGTTCCGGCCGGACAGCGGCAGCGTGACGCTGGAACAGGACGGGCGGAAGACGGACTGGCACGCGCTTTCGGCGATGGAACGCACCCGGTATTTCGCGTACATCCACCAGGACCCGCGCGCGGGATCATTTCCCCATCTCACGGTTGCCGAGAATTTGCGCATGGCCTCCTTGTCGTCCTCGCGCCTCTGGCGCCGGGCGATTGACCGGGACTTCGATGCCGAGGCCGCGGCGAGGCTCAATTCCGCGGGATTGGCGGACAAGCTTCACGCGCCGGTGGCGGAGCTCAGCCAGGGACAGCGGCAGATGGTCGCGCTGCAGACCGCGATGCTGAGGCGGCCGTGCCTGCTGCTGGCTGACGAACACACGGCGTCGCTCGACCAGGCCAACGCGAATCAATGCCTGAATATGACAACGCAACTCTGGCAGGAGAGGGGCGCGTCGGTGGTGATGATTACGCATAATCCTGTAATTGCGCAGCAGTACGGCACCCGCCTGTTGGCTCTTCAGGCGGGACGCATCACGGCGGAGATGGGCGGGGGCGACAAGGCGGCGCTGAGTCTTGACCGCATGCTGGCACTGTGCGGGATGGGCGCGGCGGACGTACCGAAAAGCTCCCGGGTGTGACGCATGGCGAAGGGCGATCAAGACCGATTGGTAGCGCAAGCGGCGGACGGCCTGATGGCGGCACACTTCAGGCTGCCTGAACCGGCCGCACTTGCGAACACGCTGATCGACTACCTTCAGCTCGCCTGCTCCGGGCCCTACCGCATCCGTCTGCAGGGTGAAGCCGGACGGGGCAACCGGCAGGGCGCGACAGACACAGGACTCTCCTTGGGCAAGCGCCGTCTTCTCCTGGAAGCCGTCGCATCCGGCGCGAAGTCCGCCGGCGCCGAAGGGCAGAATCAGGCCGCAGGGCGGATTCGCTCGGTGATCGAATGGCTGCGGGAGCGGCAACCGGTGCTCTGGAATCGTATTGAAGGGTCGTTCGCCGAAGCCCTGGCGGGCGAATCACCGGTTTCCCCTGCCGACGGGGCAGGGGGCGCCGCCGGGGACGAAGACCCGCGATTGCTTGAACGAATCGCCGAGCGGATTCGGCAATCGCTCGACGAGTACGAACAGACGGGCTCTCCGCAGGAACTGTTCCTGCCCGGCGAGCCGCCGCGCCTACGCGTGGTGACGGTGCATCAATTCTTCAAGGGCGATGCGCCTTTCGGCCGCATCGTTCTGACGCCATCGCAGATGAATGCGTTAACCGGACCCGGAGCAAAGGACGAAGGCGAATGTCCAGGGTCGCTAGCCGCCCCGCTGTCGCAGTTTCCCGTCGCGGTCCGACAGTGTTTTGAGAGCGGATTCGCGCTCTACGGCGACTGGGCCGGCGGGCCGGAAGCGGACTTCGGCGCGGCCGTGATCCGGGCGGTCGGCCTTAAGCCGGACGGCCGGGTGCCCCAGGCCTGCTTCATCCCGTGCCATGTCGGCGGCGTGGCGTGGACCGTATCGGCGATCGTCACTTCCCGCATCGATCCGGAATTCGCTGCCTTGTGCCTGCGGCTCTACCGCGAATGGATACCACGCGTGTTCGAAGCCCTTCGCACCAGCACGCAGGGCGACTTCCTGGGCTGGATGCTGGACAGCTATCAGCGCGGCCTCGCGCGGCCTTTGATCGACCGGTCAGAGATCAACAAGGAGTGGGCGCGGATCAGACAAAACTACCCGTTGCCCCAATGGTCGCTTGAGCTGGCCCGGCACCGGCCGGACGACCGCGAGATGGTACGGCTCCCGGCCATCGGAGGACAGACATGGGAACTGGGACGCCAGGGTGCGGCCAACGAGTACTACCGTCCGGCGGAGCGGCTGTCGCAGCCCGCATCGTGGGGTTCGGGGACGCTGTGGGGAGAGACGCTGCTGGAGAGGATGCGCGAGATCACCTCATATTCGGTGCAAGCGCACGACCTTCAGCGCCTCACAGCCGCCCAGCAATCGGTCGCCAGCTGGGCCCACGATGTGAAGAGCTACACGTCTCCGATCATCGGCGACCTGCGATCGGCGCTGCGCAAGAGCGAAGAGTCGTCGCCGGCGCAGGAGCCCCTTCGGCGCGCCTTGGGGGCGGCCATGATCCTGAACGCCTCTTCATTCGCCGCGCAGAAGATACTGGAGAATCGCGCCGCGCCGTCAGCAGAAACGCGGATATTCCTTCTGCCGAGGCGGAACAGCGAGGAAATCGTCGAGGCGACGCTGCAGTACCTGCTTCAATACTGGCGCTCCGCCTCGCCGCTGCCGCTTAAGCTCTTCTGGGACAACGAAGTATCGGAGCGCGACGCTCTGGGCCTGCTGGCCTCAGCGCTTCGCCCCGCCGGGGCGAGTCCGAAGGCCTCTGGCGATGAAGCGCTCCTGACACGCCCCGCCGTCGTTGGGGTGGTCGCCTTGCTGCGGGAAGTGGTTTTCAATATCCGGTGCTCGAAGCCTGTCGCTGAACCGCAGGTCAACATCGGACACCAGACGAGCCTGGAACCGAACCGGCTCAGACTGACACTGGAACAACGGCAGGAAGAGCGGTACGCTTGGAGCTCGAATCCAGACATGCCGAAGGGGCTGGAACGGGCGAACCAGCTCTACGGGCCGGACGGCGCGCAACTCGGACACATCGTTTCACACCCTCCCGAGCAGGTGAGGAAAGGTAAGGGATTTTCAATCAAGTATGTCGTGGAGGTGGCGTTCAACCTTGCGCCGTGAGGTGGGTTCGCTTAAAACTGGCTATGTCCCGAAGGGTCCGTGTCATCAACATCGACGACCACAACCAGCTCGATCCGGCGTTATACGCACCGTTCGTCGAGCTGCTGCCTATCACGTCCGAACTGGACGCGCAGGAGCTTCTTGTGACGATGAATGCGCCAAACCTCGATCCGCTCGACATCTTTCTCGTTGATATCGATATGGGCGGCAACTGGGAGCGGCTTCCCAAGGATCTAGACTGGGGTTCCGACCGTCACGGCACCGCTCCGTCGCTGCGGCCGTATGGCCCCCTGCTGGCGGTGCCGTTCCTAGCCAGTTCCCCGCACGTGATCTTCGTTCCGTATTCCAACTGGTGGGCATCGCCCGAGGTTTACGAAAACGGCTTCGTGCTTCTCAGCTGCGCGTTCATTTTTTCCCGCATTCACGGCCGCCCGTGGACGCTGGAGGAAACCCGCGATCACATCCGCACGCATATCAGCCTGCCAGTGGCCGGGTCGGCCGCGCCGCCGGACGATCTTGCCGCGGAGTCCGGCGCGCCGAAAACCGCCGGGGAAGCCACCCCGGACGAGCAGGACGACAGTTTGCTACAGGAGGCGGAGAGGGCGCTGCGCACCGGCCTGACCGGGTTGCGGGCGGCGCTACGAAAGACGCCGGGCATCCAGTTCGTCAATGTGCAGGCGACGCGGGAAAGACTCGCTGTTCTCGACGAGTCGTCACAGCGCCACAACGTGCCTCTGGCTGACCCCGATCATGGAAAACCGATCACGATCGAATGGGTGAGCGCTCAGCGCTGGGAGCAAGTCGAAGTCAGCTCCCTCTATGCCGACATCCTCGACTTCAGGACAGAGACGGATCGGCGGATGGTTCGAAGAATCGACGCGCTGATTGAGGCTGAGTTCGAGCCGGGGTCCGTGGCGAACGTGGGCACCATCTACGAAATGGCGAAGGAAATCCTGAGCCGGTGCCGATCCGGCGCGGACGAACCGGTTCGCATCGACCATGTCGTGAAGGCGCTGAAGGAGGAAAGCAAGGCCAGGCTGGAACCTGATGAGTGGCAACTGATCACCCGGCTCGCGGTGCTGTTCGCGTGGGTGAAAGCCTGGGAAGAGGGGAACGAGCCGGAGAAGCTCATCATACGCGCCCGCTGGCATCTCGGCTTCGCCGAGGGCGAGCGCAACAAGACCATCTATTACAGGCGCCTGTTCCTAGTCGGCGCGAAGAGCACCGCGGGCAAGGGCCGCTGGAACCAGCCGTTCAGAAAACCGCACAGCCACGGGACGCGAGCGGAGGATTTCAATCTTGACGCCGATCAGGCCGAGGGCCTGACGCCGCTGGAATCGCGCCTCTGTCAGCGTTACGCCGACCTGGAGCTGAAATGGTCCGGGTATGCGGAGACGGCGCCGAGATATCCAAGGTGGATGACGGAGCCGGACGTCCCGCCGCGCCCGCTGGAATAGCCCAAGACCGCAGTCCTTCGGACGCGGATGCGCAAAAGAAGGACCGCGGCCCATACTACAGGCTTAAAAATATTGACAGAATGCTGGCGGTCCGGTTAGGCCGGATCAGCCTCGCGCTTCTTGTCCTTTTCCCGGGCGGCGCATTGCGATGCACGAGGCAAGATTCTTGGCAGCAGGTGAAGGCTGAGAGTGTTCGCGCGTCTTAGGTCATGATAATGGAGATGTAGCCTTATAAATTTCCTGGCGTCGCTCCCCGCATTGCTCGGCTTTCGCAGATTCATCGTCTATCCAGCTTCTGGGCAGCCGAGCCAAGGGCGAGCCGACATACCCGTAGACCTGCCTGGAACCCGATCACCTGCCGAGTAGGCAGCAGCGCGGTTTCCATACGCACCTATGGTTGGTGTCCTGCAGATCGAAATTCTCTTGACGCCAAATCTGCGCGGATGTGAGCGAGATGCTCCTGACCACTCCTTCGCTGCGGCGCCAGGAACTGGCCAACCTCTTCAAAGCCGTGCCTGGCAAAAAGCGGGCGAAGCTCTCCCTCGTATAAATGCACGCGGCTCCTCTGACTTTTTAGGGGCTGCCGGCTCGGCTTGTTCTTGCTGCGTGGTGGACCCGCGGTGCCTCCTTCGGATCCTCGCTTGTAGCGTCGGACAAGGTGGAGAGCTACGGGACTTTCCCTGTCGGTCAACAGGAACGAAGCAGCATTCGCGGATAACGCTCGTTCGCCGACCCGCAACAAATTTGTTTTTCAATGCGAGAAGCAACGTCCAACCGAGCCTAAACTACCCGATTACGGTATGCCCATAGGTATGCCCACGACACGCATGGACGGATTGGTATGTGCCGCGGGCCTCGCTGCTTTGGTTCCTTCTAAACAATTGGCATATATACGGTTATACTAATCCATATCAACCCGGCTATGTGGGTCATAAGTCATTGATTCTGCATGACCATCTGGCTACGAAACGAACGGACTAACCACATCTTTTTCAGGCAGATGCGGACCCTGAATATTTGCAAACAGCGATGTCAGGGCCGCCAGGTGCTGTGTTCATCACATTCATCCCGAGCAACACCGATAATGTTCATCCCCGGCGACAGGCGGCGATCAAGGCCATAGCGGGAGCTCGAAAGGCTTAACGCAGGTATAGTGATGGGCATACCCCGAACAAGCCACACAAGGCACCAAGGACCGAAGCCCTCCGCAAATATTTGAATTATAGCGAGTTGTTGTGGTGCGCCCGGGCTGACTCGAACAGCCGACCTTCTGGTTCGTAGCCAGCCCACTTCCCCTAACTCCTTGATTATAGAGCAAATATATTTGCAATAAAGTTGTTGTTATTAACGTTATTAAAATTAAGCATCAAAAATACGCCTGTGGGGGCAACTGGGTGGGTTGTTTTCGCGAGCTGACCTTCTGGTTTTCGCGTAGAAGGTCAGTCCCGGAGCGCCGCGGCCGAAAAAGCTTGGCCACGGACTGCGGCAGGTCAGAAACGATCCGCTACCGGCCACGCTTCCCCACGCGTGGTCGACGAAGGGCCGCCAAGACTTCGGCGCGATTGCGAACGACGACACTGCCAGCGGCTGCGTTTGCCAGATACACTGCAACGTTTCGGCCGGCGCCCGTCGCAGACGGAAAAACAACGCTGTCGATACCCTCCGAAATCCAGATGTCAGCCAATTCCTGCGAGACATAATACCCTGGCCCGCGTAGACAGAGTCGAACCACGTTTGCCAGCTCCGATGGAAGCGTCGCGGCAAGATCAAGATTTCGATTCGTCGCCACAGAGAGGACATAAGTCATCCGCGGATACTCCCCGACACTAATCTGGTTTCGACCGCCCAAAGCGCTCTTGCGGCTCGTCACTTCACGGAGCGCGGTCTCCTCTTCGAGGCTCGCATAGACAACTCTCACACCTACCGGCACAAAGCGGCCGCCGTGCAACCGAGTCCCTTCGCCACTGATCACCTCGTCGGGATGAAAATACCGGAATGCAACCGACCGGAAGAAATCGCCTTGGAGAGAAGTGGCTCCCGCGATCAACTCCGCGAGCTGCTTACGCGCAGCACGTCCTAACCTCAAGCCGGTTCACCAGCCTGAAGGCGCTGAAATTCGATGATAATGTCGCGAGCTTTCCCTTCTTTTAGAAGTTCGATCGGACGCTGTCCTGCGAAGGAATCGCTTTCCGATCGCAGCCAAGCCGGGATATCCGAGGCCTTGATCGACTCCTTCAGAATGGTCCATAGCTCTTCAAGATCCCCGACCTGACGTGGCCGCCCGGCTACTCCGGCCCGCTCCCAGTTCTGCACCGTTCGCAGGCTCAAACCGAGGGCATGAGCCAGTTCCGTTTGGGTCAGCCCGAAGTGTTCACGCAACTGCAGGGTGCGATTAGCCGAAGACACGTTGCCATTTCCTGGACTGGAAGATCGCGAATGGCCCAGCATCGAGGCCGCCGCAGCTTTCGCCTTAAACACGACGATCGTGTGACTGGGACGCGTCTCGCCGACGAGTTTACCGAGCTGTGCGGCCTCCTCCGGCGCAAGGTGATTTGCATAATAGATCACCACATCGGGACTGGCGGGCTTCAGAGTCCGTAGAAGCAAGCGGAGACGATGATAGTCCGTGTTGGTCAAGAACACGAGCAGGGGTTGAACCGGCGCTCGCCGTCGTAGGTCCTCAAAACTTTTCAGTTCGGCATTACCGAGCACCTTCTGCGCAAAACGGCTCGCCTGCTGCCAACTGCCGGGCTCAGCACACACGACAATGCTTGCCATAATTCCCTCTGATCCATTATACGCAATATTGCATATCGAAAGCGCAGAGTTGCGTCTGCAGCTCGCACGCACCTCGGACCAGCTCCAAGCGCGTCAAACGGACGTGGTTTGATACAGTTTTTCCGCCCCCTTCCTTCGGACGAGATTGTTGTCACGCAGGGTGCGCTCGATGAACTTCGTCGCGGCGCGTCGCCTGACGGAATCGAATTTTTATGATCAATGAGGTTCCAGGTCTTGCGGTCACGCCTGCTTCGCTGTCCGGCAGTTCGCTGCTGCGGGCCGCAGCGGCCTTCAATCCAATTCCGCCGGCCGGGGTGGATGCGGCTGCGGCACGGTTGGGCATTGAACTGCTCCTGAATTGCTCGTCGAGAAGTACGGGCGGACGGAAGCCGCTTACCGCGATGCGCCGCTGCGCCTTGTGCGTCTGCGGGCACTGCTCTTTTTTCAACGCTTTCCGGTAACCAACGCACTGTTTGCCCAATTCATCGATGCGGCCCAAGCCGCGGGACTGCCCTATACCACTACCGCCGAACGGCGGGGCGGAGCGTGGGTGCTGGATTCTGATCAGTGGCGGTGGGTCTCCGGCGCGTCCTGGCACACGCGTCCTCATAAGGGATCGGACCTGGACGCATGGCTTCGCCAGCCGGTCGTCTGCGTGAGCTGGTACGATGCCACAGCTTTTGCCCAATGGTACAGTAGAGCGATTTGCGGGGACCCTCGGTTCCTTGTTGATGTTGTCGCCCGGCTGCCAACGGAGGCCGAATGGGAATTCGCGTGCAGAGCGGGAACTCAGGAACCGTTCTGATTGCCCTCCAAGAAAAACTGCGCTCGTTCCTGCAGACGCTTCGACTTCGATACGCAGCGATCGACCTAATCGAGTCTGCTGACGATCGCTTGGTCTTTCTCGAAGCGAACCCTGCCGGCAATTGGCTCTGGCTCGAGGAGAAGTTGGGATTGAGCATATCCACTTCCATCGCGAGATCTCTCGTGCGCGGGGCGCCAGCGGAAATGGCCTAGCACGCGTTTTGCCTTTCGGGAATGGTTCGTCGCAGCGCGGCAGCCAGGCAGCATCAGCGTTTTCTTTTTCGTCTCTGTTGCACACACACACTCCCCCCTTGACAGCAAGGCAACTTCCGTAATAGCTTTTAAGGATCTCGAAAGGAGAAGCGATGGAACCCAACCAGCAAACCGCTCAGCATCCCCACACGCGACTGTTTGAAGGTGGTCAGGCGGTACGCCTGTTTCCCGAGGCCGACGACATCTACACGCAGATGAAGACGAGTTTCCTGTTCGAACTCCTCAGTCTAACGATGCGGCAGGGGCTTGACAACGAGCTAGAGGCGACTTTTGTTGAGCGCGACCCAACGATTTGGGTGCCGCTTCTGGCGACGGAATTGATGCGCGCTGAATTGTCGCAGAACCCGGATGCACTAAAACTGCTTGACAAGCCGACTCGAAGCGGGCAAGGAGATTCAGGAGCGATAACCTTCTTGCCTTTGAAAATGAGCGAATTCGCGCAGGTCTTTCGCCACTTCGTAAGCAGCGGCCACTTGGATCAGCTGCTCGAACTCCTTCGCCCGAACGATCCCCCAGTGTGGGTGGCGGCCGAGCACGCCAATACCTTTAAACGCTTCGTCCTAGATCATGGTCTTCACCAGGTCGACAGACGCTTTCGTATGCTGCTGCAATCTCAAACGTGTCAGTGCAGGGGTAAGTCGGGGTAAGTCTCCTCGTACCAGCGTTCGATCCTGAAGAGTACGGCAGATCTAAGGGCGAGAGCCATCGACACGCCGAAAGGCCATGCTTCAAACAATACAGGCTGTTCTCGAGAAGACACTTGAGGTAGAACTCCTCCCGTATGCAGTTGGTAATCGGACCTGCTGTCTGATCCGGTCTCGCCGCGGTCAGATTTTGTTCGATCCCAAGTCACACACGGCCGTCGGCCTCGGGAGCTGCGACGATCCTGCATTTGCAGCGGAGTCAATCGCGGATGCAGCCCCCGCGTATGTGGAAGACCCTTATGAGGTCCCATTCATTAGCTCGATTGAGTACTACGCAACTTCGGCGTGTAACCTCGGCTGTTCGTACTGCTATCTCGGTCCGCTGCCGTACAGAGTGGAGTCCCAAGATCTTGAACCCACCGCTGCGATTCAAACTCTGGACGGGTTGTTTGAGAACGACCGGATAGGTCCCGAGCTCACATTTCTACTCATTGGGGGCGAACCATTCGTGGCAAAGCGAGGCGTCTTCAAGATGGTCGAGCACGTCCGGGGACTCTGTGGTAAGCATCGCATCCAATTGCACGTGCGGGCCACTTCGAATGGAACACTGCTCACGCCTGACGTCATAGAATGGTTGAAGCAGAATGACGTCAGCGTCACTCTGAGCGCTGACGGGCAGTTTCAGCACGAAAACAGACCCCACAAGGCTGGGATCGACTATCGCTTTCCGTTGCCGGATCTGCTTGACGCGATAGGTCCGGAGATGTTGTCCGTTCGCGCCACTCTCATGCCGTCCCAGTTGAGGCGCCAAGCGGAAGTTTACACCTACTTCCACGAGGCGGGGGTGAAGGCAATTTACATTTCCGCCGCGCACGGGTTGATAACAACGACGACAGACATATCCAACAATCTTCTTGGCATAACGTCCCTAAACTCGACGTGTGTAGGCATTGGTTCTTTCGAAGGCCATCTACAAGATGCGTATGAGGCGCTTCGATACCGGAGGCTTGCGAGAAGCCACTGCTCCGCGGGGCATGCCCACGTTGTCTTGGATTCTAGGGGAAGTCTGTCCGCCTGCGCCAATCTTCGTGATCCTCAGCTCCACGATCAGCTGGCGCCGTATACGTATGATGTAGATGCTGACAGTGTCTGTGGAAAATGCACGTTCCGCTACGTCTGCAACGCTGTGGGAGGGGGCTGCCGGGCGTGGAGGATACTCTCTCACTCGCGGGATCCAGACCCGCTCGAGTGTTCCGCATCCGCTGCGCGGTTCGTTCTCGCTCTCGATAGACTGTTGATGGGAGTTGCTCAATTTCCGACTGAAGAATACGTGCAGACTCACTGAAAGGAAGACATTATGTCCTACAACCTGCAACAAGAAGTGGACCTTGGTGACGGCCTTTACTTAGACGACAACGATGTGCTGCTTGTAGCGTTCGCTGCCGAGGCCCAACGCCGAGGTATTCGACCTGAGCATTATACTCGATTGGCGCACAAAATGATTGATGCCTTCAAGGCGAAAGGTCTACTGAAGCGTCATGCCGAGCTTTCAGACGTTAAGGAACTCGCGCGAGAATTCTACAAGGCTGCTCTCGCAGAAGGGGTTGATCAATCTCATGCGACCCACTTGGCTGAGTGGGGAGCGCGACGGCTCTGTGAACGCATTGGTCTGCATCCCCCAGATCAGTCGTATGGCATGCTGTGAAGAGCCAGATGTGCTAACGGGAAGACGCGACGTGGGAGTCTTTTGTGGGCGCTTCTATCGAAGAGATGGGCCGGACGACTGCTGACGCTAGAAGACTCCTGCAAGCTCGTGCACCCGTTTTAGTAAGAGGTGCGGTCAAGGACTGGCGTGCAGTTTCTGCATGGTCCTTTGAGTACCTTCGTGATCGACTCGCGAGCACTATCCTTGAAGTGGAGGCTTACGACGTTGTTGCCGCGAGGCTTGAGCCACTCGAGCTTCGGCGGATGACATTTGGGGACTATTATGCAAGGCTGAAGTCGGTTTCCACCGAAAGGCTGTTCATTGCGGAAACCGATATAACGCGATCGGTTCCTTCTATCCTGAATGACATCGAGGTACCCGAACTGATTCCTACAACCGAGTCTAGTAGGTCACTCCTGTTTTGTGGGGTTGACAGCCTGACCCCTTTGCACTATCACGAGGCTGAACATGCACTGTTATGTCAGGTCCGTGGCACGAAGCGGCTGCTCCTATCTTCACCTCGGAAGACGCGTGTCATGCGCCCGCATCGGTGGTATTCTCTGCGCAGGAACTTCAGCCGGCTAAGTGTGGAGGCTTGGGCTAACTCTGGCTCAATAGGACTCGATTTGGCGGCTGCGGAACCTCTGGAGTGCGTCCTGCAACCCGGCGACGCGCTTTTTATCCCGGTGCACTGGTGGCACGCTGCGCGGGGCATCGATGCGAGCATCTCCGTCACCTTCTTTTGGCCAGCCGCGAGGAGCCACTGGGCCTTTCCGACCCCAGGTGTTAGGACATTTTGGGGAAGCAAATCCGAACGGCTGCTACGACTCTTTGGTCGGACACTATCCAGTACGCGCACGATCAGACTTGCCTCCTGCATCGCGCGGTGGGTTGGCATTGTCGATGACGCTGCCGCTTTGGAAGCCGATCTCAAGAAGGGAAGGATATAGTGGCTTTTGGGCGCGCGCGACGCCGACAGACGCTAGCGGCGGACTTTCACTGCGCTACAAGGCTTTGGCAGTCCGCTATATGTATTTGAAGCTCGCTCAGCTGTTGAAACCGCGACAAGTCGCTAGAATCGTGGCGATGCTTGCTGAAGCTCCTATCACGAGCGGGGTGGTAACCGCTGGGGCGCTTGCCGCATCGGTCAAGTCCAATATCGAACTCGCGCCCGGCAAGATCAAGTCCGAAATCGGGTTGATGATCAAGACAGCTCTGATGATGAATGATGAATTCAAGTCCTTCGCTCTGCCCAGGAGAATCCTTGAGCCCGAGATAGCGCGGTACGGCTGTGGCATGATGTATGGCGATCATGTAGACGCTGCCATTTTCAACATGCATGCTGACAACGCCTTTCGCACGGACCTTTCGATGACTCTATTTCTCACTGCCATCACCGACTACAGCGGCGGCGAACTAGTGATTAGAGAGGAGAGCCAGGAAACACAGGTGAAGTTTGATAGCGGCGATGCGATCGTCTACTCGGCGGACGCTCGCCATAGTGTTGCCAAAGTAGACCAAGGAACTCGATTGGTCGCAGTGACATGGATTCAGAGTTATGTTAAAGATTCACGGCAACGTAATATCCTGCATACGCTTACCAAGGCTTCTAACGAAATAAGCGAACATCATGAACCGCTTCTCCTATTAAGTCAGGTATACAACAGTCTTCTCCGAATGTGGAGTGACGTCTGACGCGAAGTATGATGAGTAATCCACACCGTGGCACCCTACCGCATGTGTCCCTGGTCTTTCCGCCATTGGTTGAGACTAATTTCGGGAATTATTTTCCTTCAACAGCCACACTAGCGGCGTACTTGGAGTTGTTTGGCATCGAGACCCATCAGGTGGATTTGAATGAGGCGTTTGCCCTTAACCTAATTCAGCAATGTGAATTTGGGGAGGCAGGGAGCAAGTTGGACGACTCGCGCAGCAGCGAAGTATTCTCAATACTCGTTGACCGGCTATTGCGGCGATTGCAGATGAAGTTATTCGATGAAGTAGGTCGGCATCAGTTTAAAGTGGACCGTGCAGGCCCCGGCCATTTACTAGGGCTTGCGGCACAACGCTTTAGAATCGACCGGCCCATAACCGAATTAGTGGCGAGCGAGTTCACCGAAAGCCCAATTGCGAAGTTCTACAAGACATTTTATGAAAATGTCGGCGCCTTTGATCAAGTCTTCGGTCGCCACATCATGGTTCTGGGTGTCTCGGTTCCGATGGGGCCGCAATTAGGCCCCGCACTGCTTTTGTGTGATCTCATTAAGACACGATGTCCTTCCATAAAGACGATTATGGGCGGGCCCACTTTTAGCCTGATGAGTGACGCCGATCTCGAGCTTATTCTGCGGCGATGTCGGACCGTTGATGCAATCGTCAGATTTGAAGGAGAGGAAGCGCTTCGGCTGCTCGTCGAGCAGGCATGTGCTGGTGCTTGGCAACCGCAGATTGTGGCCGGCGTATCAGCGCTCGTCGGAGGTGACGTCCTGCATCGTCCCCCGAGTCCAGGTCTCCGTCTCGATGATCTTCCGTTTGCGAAGTATGATACGACCGTCATGTCGAAACTTGCGGATCCCGAAATTGGCATCGTCCAAGCCCGGGGCTGCTACTGGGGTAGATGCTCGTACTGCGACTTCGTCGAGCTTTATCGGGGCAGTCCCCGTTACCGCAGTCGGTCTGTAGCTAACTTCGTTGACGAGATTGAATTTCAAGTCGACCTCCACGGAGACCACGAGATTTCGATCATAACGGAAGCATTGCCCTCAACCTTCGCGTCGGGGCTCAGCAGGGAAGTTCAGCGTCGGCACCTCCGCCCGCGCTGGAAATCGTTCGCGATGGTGGACAAACACTTCACGGAAGAGGTGCTGAGCGAGATGGCGGCCGCCGGATGCTCTCAGCTTTGTATTGGTATGGAGACAATGAACGATCGCGTGTTAAAGCTAGTCTCAAAGGCGGCAACGGCTGGAGAAAATGGTCGATTTCTCAGAGCGGCTTGCGACAGCGGCATCGATCTCCAAGTTAACTTGATTCCAGACCTGCCGACTACGACGTTTTCTGAATCACTGGCAGTGTTGGAAGTCCTGCAACCGTATAGGGAATGCATCACGTCCGTTTCGGTGTTTCCGTTCGAGGCGACAAGGTCGTCAGCGATTGGGAGATCTCCATCCACGTTTGGTCTTGTGCAGGTTAGCTCAACGCTGGCAAACGGTCAAGCGCAATTTGCCGCGAACCATCTTGATGTGAGCGATCCAGCAATGAGTCCGTATGAACGTCAGACGGCGATTGAGGCGTATCTCGCTTTTGCCGATGAGATTAATTGTCTAAGGACGCCGAAAGAGGGAGTCGCTCTACAGAACGGTTGCAGTCAAATGCGCATCGTTAGAGACGCCTTTGAATTCGTGGAGCTGCCGGGAGGACTGGAGCTTTACAACTGGATGACCAGACAGCGAGTGCGACTCGACTCCATATGGTGTGAGGTCCTTAAGACTCTATCGGCACTGCCAAGGTTTGACAGACAGGATCTTATCGATTTGCTGGGAGATGATGCAAGGAGTGTGGATCTTGTCATAAGGAAGTTGTACGAGAATGGGCTAGTAGAGCGCAGTCAAGAAGAAGGGTGATCTGAGTGTTTGAGTCCACACTAGCCACCAAGTCTGATGTAAGCAAATGTCCCGTTGCAAGCTCAGCGCGAGGACCCGACCGGCAGTATTAGCTTCAGCGAGGACGAATTGCCCAGAATCTCATTCGAGCGACCTACTGGCCTTAATGACCTTCCCCCAGAATCCGTTCATCTGAGCATACTCCAGCTTTCAACTTGCTCCGGCTGGTCCGTTCGCAGCCTTTTGCGCCAGTGATAAAAAGAATGCTCTCCGATGCCGCTCCCGGCAGAACGGCCGGGCTTTTTGTCCGCTCCCTGAGATGTGCCTCATCGCCGTTAGTCGCGCGGAGGTTCTAGCCCTCGGCTTCAAGGTAAGCCCAGAGGAGTGGGAGGCGGCGTTACGGTAGCGCCAGTCAGGCGTCAACCCGGGCAAGACCACGACAAAACTTCAACTGGGCAACGACGACGCCACGAAAGCAGGCGCCCGATATCCTACACTCCTTGTAGGTTTTCAGGATTGTTTATTCGTGTCAGAGAAGATGGCACAAAATGCCCCAACTAATGACACAGATCGTAGCGGCGCGGGTGTTTTCCGAAGCGGGCCGACGCTCAAGTTCTCCGCCTGCCTCGCTGAGCCCCCGGAACTGCGCATATAGGGTCACTTCTTGGAGACTACGATCATCCAGATCTGCGGTTGCCGTAATTAGAGCGTTCGCGCGCGACTTCGATTGGGGTTCGGGAAAGAATACGGTTATTGGCATGCGAAAAACAAGCGCGCCAGTCTCTAAGTCGTTGATCGAGGGTTTGTAGGTAGCAGTTTCCCCCATCGAGACACCGTATTGGCCTGAGATACAGGTTGAGCCGAAACGTCAGAATATACCAGAAAATACAGGAGCACACAGTGTTTTAAAAGAACTCTGGAATAACTGGCATGAAACGCGGTTGGACCCTGATGGGAACTCAGCCGATCTTGGCCGGTTTTGCGACCGCTCTGGATCCAATGAGATCTCGTCTTTTACGGACGAGCGAGCATTTGCGTTTCCACCGAGAAACTCATTTGCCCCCGGGGCGGAATCTGCCCTTGGACAGTCACCATGTTGTTCCGATCACAGGGTCTGGTTTGGTTGTTGATGCGGCACTGATGTGTGTCGAGCAAATAGTGCAGGCCCACTGTTGGATCTATAGGGCTGCCGCTGATATCGATCCGGTGATCCTCCGCAGGAGAACTCGCGCCTTCATTCCACAGTTCGATATGAATGGCGACGTCCGTTACGATATTGGGAACGAACCAGATTACCTGCCACTTAAAGGGTTTCCGGCCCGAGTTAAACAGCTGTGTGGCATCCACGAATTCTTGCGAAAAATCTCCGCTGCCCGAAAACTGAAATGTGCTGCGCGCATACATACTGTGATCGTTGACCTCGTCGAACGGGTCGTTGGGACTATTGGTACTTTTCACCATAGGCATGGACAGAACCACGGCTGTCTCGTCAAGAGGGACCGGATCGAAGTGCGGCAAAGGGACTCCCGTAGGCAAGGGCCGGAGTACTCTTGGATTCGGCATGGTCACAGCGTTATGAAGATCATTGCTGAGCTCAAACAAGATGGCCTGCTTAATAAACGCCAGCTTGTAACCAGAGACGGTCTTTTTGAACTGATAGTAGGGATCCATCATACGGGCGACGTCACCGCCGGAGGAACCAGATCCTTTCCATTTGCCGAGGACTTCGGAGACTTTATAGGACGCGTCTAGACCGGTGGTGAGCGTATCGAGCTCCGGTCCGGTGATGCGAGCGTCTTGGATGCAACGTGCCCAGAAGCCCGGCTTGTTCGCCTCTACAAACGCGCGGAAGCCTCTGACCCATTGCCGTGTTGCGATGTATGCCAGAGCATAAGACCGATCCCAATTTTCACGCTCGTAGCTGTCCTTGTTGAGATCCGCGTGCCGAAATCCTCTTGGTCCATTCTTGTCGGGATAAATTCCGGTCCGGATGGGGTCCTGCGGCAAGAGCTGCCGTGCCTCGGCATCCATCCAGGTGAGCGCCAGGAATGGGGAGCCGGGACTCGGATGATGCGCTTCGATCCATGTGGAGTGTGTATAGAAATCCTGGACGGCATGCAGACTGATTCCGAGAAGGGTGAGGATTGCCAACGGATCGTCGGCTTTGGACTGCATTCGGCGATACATCTGTGCCGCTGTGCTCTGAATGAGAGTATTCCAGTAGGTTCGGACAGGCCCTGTGTTTACTAGGTTATCGAAATGCACCCATTCCGCTTCGTCAATGGCGGCGAGATCGGGCGTCTCGGCGAACAGAGCCTTGATGGACACGTTCTCCTGCCCCGCATAGAAATCCGTCAGCCAGTTTTGCAGCACCACGATTTCGATGGCTTGCTGGCCGAAGCCCTCGCGCATCAGTGCGTTCCGGGTCATGTCCCGGTGGTGGCCGGTATCGAAACCCTGGCCCGATCGGGCCAGCAGAAATCCGCAGAGCAATAAGCGCGAACGTTTCAACATAGAACTCTCCTCAAAGTCGAAGGTGATCCGCGTAGACTAGCCGCGGGGCGGCTGGCAGCGCATCCGATGGCAGAATTTCAAATTCCCGAATCGATACTCGGTGGCTGCCACGAGAAAAATGGTGATCCACTGGAATCTCCCCGCACCACGTCGTCATCCCACCCGAGGTAGAGGCGGCCTTCAAGGAGACGGTCGATCCTTGAACCTCACTCCACCCGTCGGCGGTGTGCGGCGCGATCACTTCCAGTGAGGCTTCGATCACGCTGGGGCCTGGCCCCGCAGCGGAGGCGGTGTAAGTAAGACCGCCTACCGAGACCACGAGCTTGTGTTCGTGGCTGCAATCCGTCACTGAGAAGGTCCGCCCAGGCGCGAGCTGGCAAAAGTCTGCCAGTACGACACGGGAGAAGTGCTTGTCTGACACCAGCGCATTCGCATCGTTGGGAACACCCCGCTGCTCGATCGAGTTTGGTTGGTAGCGAGCGAGCGCGAGCCGGACGAAAGGACGATAGGTCAGATCCCCGTTCATCTGGATGTCGCAATACCAGAGGCGGCGCGTGGTGTCGAATTCCGGCTTGAAGACCGCGGCCTGAATGAGCCGGTTTGGCGGGTAGGCGGCGGGAGCGAGCTCTAGTTCTTCCACTGTGTGAGCTCCAGGGGCAAGAACATTTGGCTGCGTGAAATGGGAGGGTAGAAGGACGGAATTCAAATCCGTCGACGCCCAAATGGGATCCATGCCCCATTGGCTAGTGTATGGCTTGACGTCAGCTGGCAGCTCGTTTTTTCCCGAGTCGAAATAATCTTTTGCGCCCGGCCATAAGAGCGCCGCAAGCATTTCCTCGTTTCCGGACGAATTCCACGGCCTATCCATGTAGATTCGCAACCCACCGCCGATCAGAGCTCGCTTAACGGTCCGCCGTTTGGGATTTTTGTCGCGGCTGGTTTCAGGGTCTTGCCAGCCATACAGCGGGAGGATGTATAAAACCTTGGGTGCATCCGGCCGCGCCGTGCTGGGAATGATGCGAACTTCCCGCTTGTCATCGGCGGCGTTGTAACTCCCATCCGCTTTCCGTCCATCGGGAGTGTGCTTCGTCAGAAGGCCGAGATCGGTCGCGAGCCGCTTAGAGTCAAAAGTGAACTGCTCCCGAAAACGCGTGGTCGCCACAGAGCCATATCGGACGCTCCGATAATGTGTGTCGCCGAACTGCTGGACGACTTGCGCTAGCGTGGTGCTTCCGGATCCCGCGCCGAATGGAATTGGAGAGCTGGCGGTGGCCTCCACCAGCGAGTGAAAGACCGAGGCCTGGCTACGCCGCACTGTAGGACGAGCCTGTGCAATGTCGTCAACGTCTTCGTCCCATTCGGCTCTGAGCTCGATTTGGCCGGTGCTCGCGATATCAAGCGGAATCTGGCCTGCGATGCTTACCGCCGTGTCGCCAGGTGCGCGTTTGACCGGATTTGATGTCGATAATGCGACACCTGGATCCTGCAACGGGCGCTGCACCGCATGAGCGAAGGTGAGGTCACGCGCAGGAGTCAACGCCCAGTAGTGTCCATTCGCGGCCTCTTCCGTGCGAGGATGGGCCGGTTTCATCCATTGCCATTGGCCGAACAGCTCCAGATCGCTTTCGCGCAGCATGGAACAGACTTGTACTGTGGCTTGCTGCGCCGGCTCGAGAGAAACCGTCAGGGTCCGGAGAACGGAGTGCCACTCCGGAGGCGCAGATCCGTTCTTCAGTTCGATCCGAAATGCATGAGGGCGGCCATCGAACCGGACCGGAAATGGTCCCTTTGAATTTGGCAATCCAAAGAACATGACGCCGTCAAAGCATGGATCCGCCACGTAGTCGATGGAGAAGAATTCGCTTTCGTCGTAGAAATGAATATCTTCATTGGCTTCCGGCCTGGATGCGGCGTGGACTACTTCCGAATAAGCGCCCGATCGCAGGTTGCCCCCTGAATCAAACATTCCATGAGCCTCGGCGAGCGCCTGAGAAATAGGCGGGGGTGCCACGTGACGCTGTGCAATGTTCCAGGGTTCGGCGTGATCGCCAGAGCGAATCACCAGATGGGCAGCGGATTGCCCAGGCGACTTCTGTAAGTCGAAGCGCGGAATCACCAGCGGAGAACCGACCGGCTCATAGCGGTAATACGGTTGCGCCAGAGTCAGTGTAAGGCGATCGGACTGTGGAATGTCTGCTGGCCGCAACAGGTGTCCGCCGAGATCAACAGCCCGTGCCCGAAACTGATATGGGCGGCCTAGTCTTAACGTGGGGAGCGTGCCAGGTTTGGGCCGCACCTGGATTTTGATTGGTGTTTTGAAGCCCGCCTTGGCAGGTAGCGCGTCGCCTTCTTGACCTACGATTTTGCCGGGCCTCGGAGAAACCAAACTCCAGCCACCCCACACAAAGAGGGCCTCGCGAAGATACTTTTGATCCGCTTGGCTGGCGACACCCAGTGAAATCCATCCGCTATCCCCAACTGACGCGTTTTCTCCGTCCATGCGGCATTCCCGGTCACCGAGAGAAAGCCACCGCTCGCGATCGAGAACATCCACACGGTAGCCGCGGATCAGGTCTTCTCCATCCAGCACCACTACGGGCGTCGCTCCAGTTGCGCTGTCGTGCAGCGATTGACCGCGCTGCAGGACACCTGAGCCACCTGCTATGTCCGAGACGCGATTCGATTTGACAACGCTAAAGCCCGCGGAACGCAGCGATGGCGGTGCTGTGTCATCTCCGGGATTCATGGTGTTTACTTCGCCGCCGAATGCCCGGCTCTTTAGCGCGCCTCCATCAACATCTACTTGGATGACGTCATACGGCGTGCCTTGCACTCCGAAAGGCAATGCGCCCAGCGGAAGCGCCGCCGGGGCGCGTAGCAGGGCTTCAAAAACATTGGGGCTGAGCGCGATATTGGGGCTGAGCGCGATTCGGCACCGAGTCTTGATGGTAGGACTATTGAAGTCTGGAGTTGGTACGATCCAAACGTGAGTCTTGGCGGCCCAATCGGCCGGCTTGGGAATTTTAAAATCCAGCAGCAGACCGAGCCGCCGCAGCAACCACGGGTATTGTCCGAAACGCGAGATCCACTGGTGGAAGTCAGCGGAATCCGCCTCCTCCGGCGTTCGTGTGTGGGCCGGCCCGGCTGCCAGTGGAGTCACGGCGGCTGGCATCGGCCGATCGTGAAAAGCGGCCGCTCCTCCGATCGCCGAAATGTCGTTCGGGACAGCGGCGGCTAACAGGGGACCTCCGGAAGGCACGAGCCGGCCAAATGTCGTCTGCAAATGGTTCACGGATGGTAATTGTTGACGTGTGAGGGCCGCGGAAGCCCCTGCCCCCGCAGCAAGCGCCTGCATTCGAACGAGTGATTCCGCGCTTGCTAGAGAGTAAATCGTTTGCAAGCCGTCGTGCGCCGCTTTCGCGGCGTAGGTGTTGAGGCGATCGCTCGGCTTCAGGGTCCCGGGTTGGCTCCCGGGCCCGGCGGGCGCCCGCAAATCGACTTGCAGAGGACCGATAAGTTTATCCCAAAGATCCGGCTCGGGAGTGTTCAGCGGCGTGAGCGACACCGGTGCCGGGGGTGTGGCAGGCGGTGCAGGTACGGGATCGAACTGCAGCTGCAACCGCACACCGCGAAAAGTATTCGGCCAGTTCTGAAAGGGGCGGTCGAGAGGCACTCGCGCCGGGAGGGCGACGCCGGGATCTGCAATCACCTCTGGGGTGACAAAGACGGACAGGAGCAACACCTCCGCATCCTTCGGGCCCTCGATCCCAGTGGGCAGCACAGTCCACTTCACTCGGTATGGCATGAGTCGCTCCGGCTAGAATTTTGCAAAGGCTCCACAATACGCATCCCAATCGTCCTCTTCGATAATCCGTTCGAATAGTGCCTGGCTCGGTGTTTGCAAAAACGCATCTAGCAGCTTATCCTCGTTGGAGGAGTCTTTTAGTTGCAGGCATCGGTGCAAGGTGAGGTTGACATCGATGCTGAAAAACATGATGTCGATGCTGACGGTGACTGTGCAATCGCCGCAAACCTGACCCGTGCCTTCTGTGTAAGTAAAGGTAAGGCTGAACTCGACAGAGACCGTAATTAGGCCCAAAACATCAAGTGATCCTCCAGCGCGGAGAAACAGGGACAGCTCCAGGCCTCTTTTTCGGGCTGCTTCGGTCGAGCGGTCGTACTTCATCCCAACGCCGATCAGGATGTACGCACTGCCATGCGCCACGAACAGGTCAAGCGAGACCACGCCGCCAGCTTCAATTGCTAGCTCGATGGATTGGACTCCATCCGGACCGAAGCCCAGCATCAGAAAGCCGCCGCCCCCAAGGATCGTCACGGAAACGAGGAACGGATCGTTGCGGCTGCCGAAGTTGACGCCGAGGGAAATCGGTTGATCGCCGGCGAGCGGAAGCCGCAGGCTCGCCGCCAGACTGAGGTGTTGAAGAGAGAACGCGCCGAAGCCAATGTTGGGCAGAGCGAAGCCAGCGCTGGCGACGATGTTCGCGCCCTCCAGCTGGACGCGAGGACCCTGCGGCCCAAAAAGGCTGGAACCGAATTGTTCTTGCAATTTTGAAAGAAATGCCAGCCCACCGCGGAATGCGACGTTTTCGATGTCCACATGCACCGATAACCCTTGCCCGTTTTGCGAGCTGAATGTCAGAGCTTTGAACGAGATGTCGATTGCCCCGATGATAGAGAGCGCAAAACTCTTGACTTCGCCGGAGAGGGAAAACGTGGAGCCCCCGCCGCGCACCTGCGTCGATATCGCGACTTCTACCAGCGCGGTCGACGTGGACGGGAATGTTACCGTGGCCACACCGAGGTTCGTATCGTACAGTTTTGGGTACCAGTCGATGTACGCTTCGACGCGAATGGGAATTCCTTGAGCATCATAGATGACGCGCGTGTTCGTCTTCGGGAGGATCTGCGCTCCCAAGGTCCCGAAGTTCGGCATCTGCGGGAGATCAGCGCCAAGCAGCTTGCTCAGTGGAAATAGGCCAAGAAACTTAGCCCCTCCGCCGAGCGGGTTTGGCGGGAAGAGCGCAGTGGGATTAAACTGCCCGATTTTGAGCTTGGGGAGATCCCCTCCGATTGCGCCGAATTTCCGGGATAGTCCAGAGAGGTCGAAATCGGGCTTGAACAGACTCACCGAGTGAATGTCCGGAAGACGAAATGGCAAGGTGCCGATCTTGCCGAAGAGCTCCCCAAAGTTGGGCGAATTTGGAGCTGATGTAAAACCGCTCTTCTTGTAGTCTGGATCCCATTCGAAGGGAACGTCGGGTGACGGCACACCGGTCAAGCCTGAAGCGGCTGGGAGTTTTACCTCGGCCTTGGGGACGTGCGTCTTGAAAGGTGGTTTGGATTTGCGGCGTTTTGGCGCAGCGGAGCAGCAAATACCATCGCCGGCAAGCGTTCCCGAAGCGGCCGCTGCCACAACCGCAGGGGCCACGACCGCGAGCGGGACGGGTGGCGTGCTCGGATCAGGATCGGCATACGCCGAGAAGTAGATGGCGCTGGCTTCGAGTGTCGTGTCGCCCGGCTCTCGCGGCGGCGCGAATGCGATTCTCTGACCGGCGAAGCTGCGACGGTAAGCACCCGAGTCGACGAAGGCATCGATGACGGTGCGGATGGCATTGGGGTCACCTCGCTGGCCATATTCAAAGAAGATAACTGGTGAGGTGAACTCGACCGATTGGCCGGCTACATCCCGACCGATGAAGTGGAACAGAAAATCCTGCGTGTACCTTGCCCCAGAAGGGGTCAGAGTCGTGACACGAGGCCAGAAGTAGCACGGATATTTCAATTGCCCAGCAGGCGGCCTGTCCAGGTTGGGAGTCACGAGCGTAGTGATTTCCAACGCGCGAAACGGCATCTGCCGGTCGACCGAGTTGCCTTCCGGATCGAGCCCGACATCGTCATACTCCTTTACGGGCTCCTGTACCGTGATATAGATCCTCTGCCTGAGGTAAGCCTTGATCGGACTGTGCGCATCCTTGCGCTGGAACTTACGCTCGGTAATCTGCACGAGGTTGGCCCGGTGCCCGTATGGATAAAGGAAGCCACCATATACGACCCGCACGTATTGGTCGCGCCCCATACCGCTGTGCTGCCGCCATTCGCGAACCGAGAGTCCATCAAGCGTACCGTTGGGCATGCGCAGGTCGGCCGGGTCCCAGTTTCCCTGTGCGGATATCCAAGCGCCCAGCGAGGACAGCATCAGACGTACGACTTTGATGGGTTCGGGCGCGAGATCGAGCTTGTCCTCACCGGATTGCAGATCGTTAAAGTTGGCGGAGAGGTGGACGATCTCGAATCGGTCTCTAGCGCTCATCGCGTCCAGGCTGTTGCCAGGATGAGTGGGCGGGTCCATGTTTTCTTGGCACGCTGGAGGAGGAGGTGTTCCCTTAGGGCCGGAATCGAGAGAGTGTATTGCACGAACGGTGCGAAGCTCCTCGTTATCCTCATCGATGGTGCCGCTCGAATTGACGCGCACGGCCAAGCGAGTATGCCAAAGCTCAGCCCATGTGATCTTTTTGTCGTCGTCGCGGAGATCGACAGGCGTGCTGGTGTGCGCCCAAGCGGAACGCTCATTCGAGGATAACAGCAGGCGATAAGGGAGTTCGATGGCGGTTTCAATCGGATTTGGAGCGCGCAGATCTTCGGCCGTGCCTTCGCTGCGCGAGACACCTGTGGGCACAATACTCGGATCGAGGCGATTCCAATCGAGCAAAGACGGTAAGGTGTAATCGATGGAGCCGATGTTCTCCGGAACGCGGAAGGCGAGTCGCGATTCGCCCGATAAGGTCGCGCCGACGGGCGCGGTGGGTAAACTGTCCGCGCTTCCGGTCGCATCTTCAAAAATTGCCTTCTCTGCTACATGCTGCGGCGGAAATTTGACAACAAGGAAGGAGGGTTGCGTCGGGTCCAGGCGTTCGAGGGTCGCAGGGAAAGGAGGGTGCCAAAATAGCCATTGAAATAGGGTGCGCCTTTTACCTGGAACAAGCGCTAGATTGCTGAACTCGAACCGCAACAGGAGGAGGTCTTCGCTCCGGAGGACCTCGACTGGTGGAGCGGGCAAAAGGATCTTCTGTTTCTTGCCCAAGGCGGCTGAGGGCGTTTGAGGATCTCCGGGCTTGTCTTGGGGGACGAAGCCGAACCGCGAGCTCGGTGTTTCTACGCGAACGGTCGCCCCCGTGAGCGGAGCCGTGATGCCGAGGAGGGAGCAGTCGCATTTCAAATCGGTTGGTTTATCGGTGCCCCCGGTCATCTGAAAAGGCGGCGCATCCGGGCCGCCCGCGAGTTTCAGACTGAGGCCAGCCGCATGGAGCCATACCGGACTTGGACTCAGACGCCCCACTAGGGCGAATTCTTTGGATGAACCTTCACCGGTAACCGCATAGCTGGCGTCCTGAAGAGATAGGTAGAACGGCGCACCGCTTTGGTCGAGATACGCCGTTCCCGGGCAAAAGCGCAGGTCGGCGTGCGTTCCCGCCTGGGCGACGAAGCACGGCCGGCGTGAGCCGGTGTCATCTTCGCCCATTTCCACGCGAATGGCAACGAACGGGTTCTTTCCCGAGTGAAGCCAAGATCCTGACGGACCTTGCCGTGGCGGATAAAGATCCCACACCGCATCATTCCGCTCGATGAACATCGTGGATCGCTTTGTGGCGGCGGGTGCGAGCAGGTGTGCTTCGGTTGGCTCGGGAAGTTCCAGGAGCAAGGAGTGCGACGAAAGTTGGTGTCCATCCATCGTTAGAAGGATGGCTCGATTGCCGGTAAACGTATAGCTCCAGTCCGGGCGAAACACCACCTCGACGGGGCCCAAAATTCCTATGCCACCATTCCGCACTAGGGAGATCGGCGGTTGACTCTTACCGACGACCGGAATGCTGCCATCGAGCCACGAATCGAAGGGAAGCGAGTATTCGATGCCGAGTGACGGCAGGCAAAAAACACTCTGCCATCCTGTGAGCGTCCGTATGATTTCGCAACTGAAATCAGCCGGGAAATCCGTACCGGGGAATCGAGCATCCCGGAGACTGAGAAGAATCCTCCCGGAACCCTCGGAGACGGTGAGGCGCGGGCGACCGGCAAACCTGTCAGCATCAATTGTCCAGAGCCCGTTGCCGCGGAACTCGACCGAATTCTGGTGCCTTAGGAATTCAAATGAGGATGCCTTTGGGTTGGCGCTCAGAGCGCGGACTGCCAGTGCGCCGAGGCCCAAAAAACCACGCCTCGTGAAAGCAGAAAGCGGATCAACCCGAGGGAGTCCGAGTATCGATTCGACATTGATCGAGTGCGCCACTATGTGCTCACAGTCGCTGTTGACACACCCCTCGATAGACCATCGCCAAGCGTCATTCCAAGAAATCGAGTGTTTGACAAAGGCTACACGATTAATTAGCCAATTTCAACTCGCATGTTGCGGTGGCGGCCGTTGCTCGACGAGGTCGTCGGCCTGATCCGTTGCCGTATCGAACAAGCTCCCGTTTTCACCCGTGGGAGGCGTCGTTTTGCTACCGAACAACGGGCTTGCCGTCCTTGAACTCGGTCTTAGGATTCGGATTCGGCGGGGTGCTCGCCGTCTTTGAACCGTTCACCTTCTTCTTGTCGTCCAGCTTCTTCTTGTTCTTGGCTTCCAATGCCTTAACCGCGGGTTCGACACCGTCCTGGCGATCGATTCGGTAAAGGTCGCGAGTTGGCCGGGCAATTCCCTGTCCAGTTCCTCGGCCTTGCCCGTGATCGAGAGCGGCGCGGTGAGCGCCGTATTCTCATCTGAACTGTCATCGACGACGAGCTTGCGCGGGATGATATTCACCTTTAGCACTCCCTGGCCGACATCCGAAATGGTGATCATGACAGCGCGCTGTCTGAGCAGCGGCATCAATTCTGTAAACACTGTGTTACTCTCCTTCCTTCCTTGAATGTGGGGATCGGTCCCCGAAACCAGCTCGAACCATCAGGAATTCCAAACACCATGCTTCATCGCTCCGGATATAATCCAGGCAGATATGAACCACGCAGACCCCAACACGATGCGCGCTAGGGCTCCCTTCAAGGACCGGCAGATGATCGCAGCCCTTGGTATTGGCTGCGATGGAACCAAGACAGTGCTGGGCATCCGCGAAGGTGCCACGGAAAACACGGCCGTGGTGAGTTCGCTGCTGAGTGAGTTACTGGAACGCGGATTGGACTTCTCGACGCCGCGGCTTTACGTTCTGGACGGCGGCAAGGCGCTGGCTGCCGCGGTGCGCAAGGGCGAGGCCGCTTTCATCCAGCGCTGCCAGGTGCATAAGAAACGCAACGTCGTCGATCACTTGCCGGACGAACACAAAGCCGACGTGCAAGTGGGCGAGAGCTTTTGGATACCGCGATCGGCGTAATATACTCCAAAGCAATTGGATCCGAGATCGCTAACGCTAAAGAGCTTGATGCGTATTTGCGTGAAACGCAACTTCCAGAGGGGGTTGGTGTTGGTCACCCTTGTTTTCTGACGGCGCTGGCACCTGGTTTGGTAGCCGTTCAGTTAGCACATTGTTGGCAATGCGTGCTCTGAAACTCATACAAGCGATGTAGAGACCATTGTTCACGTTGGTGGGGGTGACCCTCTGATGGTATAAATGTCCTTAGTGCCACATTATAGTTTTCACCCGACTTTTACCGGCCGGTTACTCCACCCCCTAGGCTTACTGAAGAGGGCTCGATTACTAGGTTGTTAGGGATTGGCCGATGTTGAAGACTTTCGTATAGTTGTGTGACTGGCAAAGCTTTCCAAGCATCGCCAAAAGTCTCCAGCGCCGGTATTTCTAAATCCGCAAAACAAGGGTGAAACACGCTAAAGAAAAGTACGACTCTGACCCGAGTGCTATCATTCCGCACGTGGTGAATGAAAGAGTCATCGAAAATCAATACTTTACCTTCTTTCCAGCATCGGTCTTGATGGGCTACCGTCAGCGTACAGTTCTCCGGAACAAGAAGTGGCAGATGAACTCTTAATATGCCGTTCGCGGGGCCTGTGTGCGGAGGTAGTTCCGAATGCGGATTCAACGCTGCAAACATCGCCATGGTCTTTTCCAAACGGGGGATTGAATCTAACAGCTCAGCGGTCTTGGGACACAGGGCGCAATTGTCGTCTACTCTTTTGCCGAAGAGATAGAAGTAGAAGTTGTTCCAGCCTGGCTGAACGTGCCCATGCCCACCTGAATAGGCCTGGAATCGATCCTTCTGATCGTCAAGCAGTCGTTGGAGTTCACCCCGCACCTCGCGGTATCGCTCTTCAAGACGGTGCGTGAAGGCGAAGTCTGTCGAATCATAGTAGGGCTTGGCCGGAACCCCTGGGATAAGAAAAGACGGCGTCTGCAACACGTGGGTGTAGGGAGAAGACCTCAGATAGAGTCTCTCCGCAAATGCGTCGAACACAGAACTGAGTTCCAAAGCATCTTTTCCTTTGCGGACTGTTGGCAACGAGTCCAAGGTTAGACACGCATTGCGTAGAGGAACAAGATCACCTGCTTTAGTGCTCCTGAGGCAGGAAGACAATTCAACGGAAGTCGTGGCTCGAACACCCCGAAGGTTAAGGGTCCAGGCGAAGTACGAGACCCAGCCCGAAATCCGCATGAAGAATGAAACGCTATAGGGGAACAGATGCGGATGCATCAGGATGCGCCTCCCGCGGGTCGAAAAGAGCATCAGCATCGAGAGAACCAGAAAGAACACTCCTAGACCGAAGATCCAAATCATTCAGAGAGACTCCTTTGCTCCCAAAGAGCCCGTGAGGATCTGACTTAGATCGGCAACGATCAATTCCAAGAGTTCGCACTCTGACTCGTGGATGAAGAAGTGGCCGCCAGCTAGGATATGCATAGAGAACGCTCCCGTCGTCTGGAACCGCCAAGCATCTATCGCGCCCTGTTCGAAATGACTGTCATTGGCACCACTGAATGCTGTGATCGGACACCGTAGCGGCAAGTCTAACTGGTACCGATAGGTATCGACGATCTTGAAATCGGCCCGTAGCGGGGGAAGAATAATTCCTAGGGCCTGGGAATCGTCCAGGATCTCAGCGGGTGTCCCTTCCAAATCCCTAATCTTCTGGATGAACTCCGCCTCGGGCAAATCGTGAATTGATCGAGGCCGGTGGCCTACCTGGGGAGCATGGTAACCTGCTACAAAAAGTAACTCTGGCTGGATGCGAGCGATTCGACGTAGCTCACGCGCCGTTTCAAAGGCCATTAGAGCTCCCATGCTGTGGCCAAAAAAGACCAGAGGCAAATCGCTAAACTCTGTCAAAACGGCACCGAGTTGCTTGACTATCGATCCCAGTTCATCCAAGGGTGGTTCAGCTAGCCTTCGTCCGTGCCCAGGCAACTGGATGGCGTAGAGGCCGATGTCATCTGGAATCAGGTACGGCCAGGTCTTGAACACGTGTGTAGCCCCTCCCGCGTAAGGGAAGCAGAACATTCGAACACGTTCCCTTCGGCCTCGCAGTTTGATCGTCCATGGACTCCTTGTTCTATCCACGGCGGCGGCCTCTCTGAAGCTCCGCAGAGCGCGCGAACCACGTGTGGACGGCTTGGGTCGCTTTGATTGTCCCCTTCTCTTGCGCAATCACCATCGCCATGCGTTGACACGTTTCAAGATAAGATGGATCGGACAATGCCGCAATCACGCGTTCGGCGAGTAAGTCTGGATTGAGCGTCGCGCGTGCAATTGGACGCGGACCTAGCCCTTGCGCCGCGAGCCGGTTTCCCCAGTACGGTTGGTCAAACATGTGCCAGACCACTACTGAAGGAATTCCCGCGCGTAACACCTCAGCCGTTGTTCCAGCCCCCCCGTGGTGAACTACGCACGCGGCTTGCCGAAACAGCCAACTGTGAGGTACGTCGCCGACACGTATAATGCCGTCGGGAAGGACGGTACAACCTAAATTCCCCCAGCCGGACTGTATGATTGCGGGACGTCCTATGCGAACCAGCGCTTTGATCAATAACGTACTTGTCTCGTTTGGCCGGGAGTCCGCTATGCTACTGAAACTAATTACAATCGGCTTCTCATTGACCTCAAGAAAGCGCAGCAACTTCTCATCCGGTTGCCAGTTCGCAGTTTCCTTGAGATAAAAAAAGCCGACTGTCCGGTGATGACTCGCCCACGAAACCGACTCCGGCAAAACGCTCGGGCTCACCGCCACTAAGTTTAGAGAGCGAGAGTAAAGGCTGTCCGCCAGAGACTCAACAGAGCGTAATCCGAGCTGAGCGCGAAAGCGCTGAATCTGATCACCCCAAAGCCAGTCGCCTAGCCCACCGCCCGCCGCCTCCGAAGAGCGCCGCGACTGCGAAAGTTCTATGCCCGCAGGATGAAGAGTAACCGTAGCGCAGGGCAATTCCGAAACCTCTGCAGCTAACATCCCCCCGATTTGAAGCCAGTGGCTTATTACAACATCTGCGCCCGCGACTACAGCGAGAGAATCGGTGTACAGACGCTCGAGGTCCGGCAGCAACACTTTCTGCAGCAGGAGTCTATTCTGCTTTCGCGGGTTGGATTCGGTTTCGACCGCATCCATCAGATCCTGATACGACTGTGAATTCATCGGTGTTCCGACCGGTGTAAATTCGATATCATGCGCACGAACGCACTCGGCAAATGGCGGGGGCCCACCAAAACTCACTTCGGCACCACAATTGACGAACTCTTTCGCCAGGGCCAACAACGGCTGCACATCGCCACGTGTTCCCCAAGTTAGAATCGCTATTCGCACTAAATACTCCAGTTGGACGCCTACACGTCCGTCACAATGGGCTCGTTTTGTTCTCAACTAGGCGACATAAATCGCCTAGTGTGTCGATTTCGATAATATCCTGAGTTTCGAAAGTCATGCCAAACTTATCTTCAAGCAGATAGATCAGCTTCATTAAATGGACCGAATTCATCCCAAGATCTTCGATCGATTGGTCCTGAGACATTGTATTCGGATCGATCTCCAACTTTAGTTCCTCTATCACAGCTTTCAAGATATCGTGCCATAAATCCTCATTCATCTGTAGCCTCCAGTGTGCCGTCTATCCATGAGACACGCTAATCAGAAACCGCGCCAATTATCAAGCCGACGCGGTAGCAGCTAGTTGAGCGACCTCGATTTGTTGACGTAAAACGATTGCCAGGGCTCTGACGTTCGGCGCCCTCATTAGGCTGATGTGATTTCCAGGCACTGAAATAACATTCACTCCGCCCTTTGTATGTGCCCGCCAAGCACTGACATCCACCGCTTCAACGTTCTCCGTAACGTCCCTAGCCGCGAAGAGCGTGACCCGGCTCGCGATCTGCGCCGGTTGATAATGAGTAGCCAGCTCTATGTTGGTCGCGATCCGATTTAGGAATAGCTCTGCATCGCGGGTTCGAAATCCACGTGGCAAAATGTCGAGATCGTACGCGATGCTAAGCACGCGAGAGAATTTCTTCTTTGCCCGGCGCAGGAGATAGCCGATCATTTCCGCTTGAGGACATGCAGAGAGTTCGCTGCGTGAGATGCCCAACTCGAAGGTGTCACTTACGAGTAGAAGAGTATTGAGCATAGCGAAGTCTATATTCAGCTGGCCATCGAGTACCGCGAGCAGGCCAATCTTGCGACCGGCCAGTTCAAGCTGTCTTGCAATCTCGAAAGCAACAATTCCGCCCATGGAATGGCCCCCAACCAAGTACGGGTCATGCGGCTGAACCGCGATAATCTCGTCAATATAGTGACGCGCCATATCTTCCAAGGTCGGATGATAGCGGTCGTCCAAGAAACGGCCGAGAGATTGTAGGCCATAGAATGGCTGATCTGGCCCTAACTCTTTCGCCAATTCTTGGAACCCGAGTACATCGCCGCCCGCCGGATGCACGCAAAAGAACGCCATCCTGCCAGAGAGCCCTGGCTGTATCCGAACAAGAGATCGCTCGGCGTTCGGATCGGTGCCTTCGGAAATGCGCGTTGCTAGGCTGTCTGCTGTCTGCGCCTGGAAGATGGTAACGAGGGGCAACTCGCGGCCGCACTCCTCGGAGATGCGCACCATAACACGGTAGGCACTAAACGACTCTCCGCCAAGATCAAAAAAATTGTCATGAATTCCTATCTGCTCAACTTCGAGTACCTCACGCCAGATGGCGATTATCTTCCCCTGTAAACGAGTATGCGGCGCAACGTAAGGAGTATCCAGTTCTGGGCGTTTACTTTGAATATAGTTAAGTTTCGACCGGTCCACCTTTCCGCTGGCCGTTAATGGCAGCTCTCGCTGATGTACGAATGCAGAAGGAATCATGTACTCCGGTAAACTACGGCCCAAAAACGCACGCAATTGCGAAGTTGGGATTGGATGCTCGGCGCAGTAGTAAGCCACCAGATGCTCTCGGTGACCTCGGTCCTTTGCGGTTGTCACTATTCCCGCGGATACGCTCTCGTGCATCTGGAGAGCGGCCTCGATTTCTCCCGGCTCGATGCGGTATCCACGGATCTTCACCTGTTGGTCGATCCTGCCCAGATACTCGATCTCGCCGTCGGCACGCCAGCGCCCCAGATCCCCGGTCCGATACA
>Ga0075030_100000093_pt1 | contig 63873 bp, 64 predicted proteins | sample LitLauG_LLR_2012_FD_71393 | JGI IMG/M metagenome (GOLD analysis project Ga0075030, IMG submission 71393) | Freshwater sediment microbial communities from Pennsylvania, USA - Little Laurel Run_MetaG_LLR_2012 | ecosystem: Environmental > Aquatic > Freshwater > Creek > Sediment | place: USA... | reverse complement strand
ACCACTATCGCGGAAGAAGAGGGCGTGTCCCATGAAGGGCAGGAAGTTCGGTAAGCCCAGGGGCAAGACCTGCACCTGGACACCGGAGTTGGACGAGATCTTGAGAACCGCCTGGGTACAGGGAGGGCTGCGCGCCGCGCGGCGCGCTATTCGGCAGCAGGAGCCCACGTGGTCTTGGTATTCGATCAAGAAACGCGCTGCGGCGTTGGGGTTGTGCCGGCGACGAGCGCGGCGCTGGACGAAGGCGGATGAGAATCATCTGCTGTGGTCCATCGACAGCAATGCGTCGCTGACATTGATTGCCGGGCGGATCGGTCGCACTGTTGCGGCTGTTCGGAGCAAGCTCCGGGATCTCGACTACACGGCAGAGAGCCTGGGCGGGTACAAAGTCAAGGACCTCGCCGACATGTTCGCCGTCCCGCCGGCTAGGGTCCAGTATTGGGTTGCCGAGAAGGTGCTGCTTACCAAAGGCGGCCGGATCACAGACAGGTCCGTGTCGAAGTTCCTGGCGGACCATCCGGAGAAGATCCCATTCGAGAGCCTGAGCGTCGACATGCAGAATTGGCTTCGGGAGATGGGATACCCAAGCGGCGGAGGCAAACCGAAAGCGGCCGGAGCGGCCAACGAATGAGGACTATGCTTTTCGATCGACAGAGTATGCGTCGGCGGCCGCAAGCCATTCGGAGAACGACGGGCAGGTACTGGGACGAGATTGGGACCACTCATCATGGCAGCGCTGATTGAAATGAATGAGCCGTTGGTAACGAGGGTGGTGGACGACCTGGTAGCGGAGTGCCGCATACCATCCTTCCGATCGCGCCACGGCACGCCATCTCGACTCGCCCAAGCGCAGGAGACGCGAGAAAAGCGAACGGTCCCACAGAGACCGGAGTCCGGAAGCGGGCAGAAGGCCGGGGTATCGATTTCGCAGTTCGGTAGACACCGCCTCCGGAAGCGGTTGGCCCGGCTCGGAAACAGCTTCGGCCCAGAGCGCGAGCGCACGCGATTCGAGCAAGTCGGTGACGGCTCGATCAACGCGTGTGGTTTCCACCGTTCCAAGAGCATGAACGGCGCGAGCCTTCTCGGTTCCAGGATTGGCGAGGCTGCGGGTGGCAAGGACCTCCGATATCCACTGTTCCAGCGTCGGCCATCTTACCGGGGCCGCGTGGCGCCAATCGGCCTTCGTGCGCTCCCACGTTGTCCAGGCCTGCTCAGTGCGGAGATCCTTGTACGCGTAATACATCAGGGCATCGAACCAGCCCTCGGCCCGGGGACTGGAGAACGTGTGAACGGTGATCCACTCTTCCAAGGATTTCCAAATCGGAAGATTGTCCTTTTGCTCGCGGCAGCGACTTTCCAAGAACCCAGGGCACCGGGACTGCAGCGCGGACCGTACGATCTGTGGGAGTTGATCCGCCGTTTCAGTGATGATGCGAACCCACAAAATGATGATGTGCCATTCCGCGAACGCCGCTGCGCCCTCTGCCAGTTGTTGCCAAGGCACGAGCAGGGCTTCCTGCAGGGCTCTTTGCTGGCTGTCGCGCCGCACGTTGAGAACGAGGTTTGCGGAGTTTCTTTTCGCCATCCACGACTCGTTTCTGGGGGAGGCCGCTTGGACTGTTTGTCAAAGCCTTTTTACTGTACCAACTCCAGTGATTGTGCGGAAGAGAGAAGTCGGCCGACAGTAACCAGCGGCGAAACAGGTCGAGCGCCCTCCTGCGGAGCAATCGAGAAGCGTCTTGGACGGAGTCGTAGCCGCCGGCATGAGTTCGCCTCCGGGCGCGTGAGAGAGGACGTCCGATTAGGATACGACCATTCTATGGCCTCCGTTGCCCATATGCCAAAACTCTCGGTGAACTTTCATGGGTGCAACAAACCGCACGAGCCAGTGGGCCTCCCCGGCCAGGAGAACAGAATGTCCGGACTATCAATGAACGTGAAGAGGGGCGAATACCGGGTGGTCTTGATCTGGCTGCTGCTGCTGGGCAGTTGGCAGTTTCTGGCAGCGCCAGGTGGCAAATGCGGCGTCATCGGCGCCCTTGGTGCCGCAGCGTTCCTGGTGTACGCGTGGGCGAACCTGGACCGATTGACAGGCCTGGGCCTCGATCATGCGCGCTGGCGCTCAGCTCCCCGCGCGAATTGGGTGCTCGCCGGCGCTAGCGGAGTCCTCGCTGGCAGCGCGATCTTCCTAATCGGGAGTGCTTCGGGGCAAAACATGAGTCTGAGCGACAACTGGAGGCTCATCGCCCTCCAGGTGACGTTGGGGCCAGTGCTGGAAGAGGTCGTGTTCCGCGGTTATCTGTTCGCTTTCCTGACCTGGTTGTTGACCAGGGTGGCTGACGACGCTGGCCGGAACTGCTTGGTGGTGGTTATCGCGGCGGTGGTTTTCGCTGCGGCACATCTCGCCCAGCCCGGCGTCAGCTGGTTGCAGTTGGCGTGTATCACGTCCACGGGAACGCTCTATGGCTGGATCAGGTACCGATCCGGGTCGACGGCGCCCGCGGCGGTTTCTCATGCCATGTACAATCTCGCGTTGTACGCGATCGGCGGCGTGGTGCCGCTCGGCGAGAATGTCCTGCGATCGCCGTAATTGCTGTTGTCTATCGACAATGACAGCATAACTGTTGACATTATGGATTGTCTTTGAGATGATGGAGGTGACTTTTGATTCCGGAGTTCGACCCCAGCACCGGCGCGTTGCCACCGGGAAATCATCAGGCAACGTTGGAGGAGGTCAGGAGGCGGTTCGGTTTCACGCCCCGTCGTCGATGGTTGTTGAAAGGGGTTCGCGCAGCCGTCGAAGCTTTTTGGGCGGCCGGAATCCGAGAGATCTATATTGACGGTAGCTTCTGTACCGAAAAGCCGGATCCGGGTGATGTCGACGGCTATTGGGTCGAGCCCGATGAAGGCGTCTATGATCGCATCGATCCCTACTGGATCGACTTCGACTTCGTTTTGGTTCCGCTCGTGCGGCAGTGGAAGTGGCGAATGTGGGCCGACTATGGGGTTGAGTTCTACATCCATCCGGCAATGCAAGCCAGCCCGGAAATGGGTTTCCCGGAGTTCTTTCGACTAGACCGCGATGGTCAACCTCGCGGCGTGATTCAAGTGGTGAAGGCGGCACGACCATGATCAAGAGCGACGCTCAACGAGACCGGACATTGGCTCAGATCGAGGGCTTCCGTCGAGCCCTCGCGAAGGCGGAGCAGGAGAAGCCAGGCAAACGCTCTGCGGCAATCCGCGGAAGCTACGAGGGGATGATTAGACAACTGGAAGACGAACTGCGCGAGTACGATCAGGTGAAGGCCGGCGAGTTGACCCCACCCCACGTCGAGCGGCTGGATCAAATAGCGCCGTTCATCGCAAAGGTCCGGATTGCAAAGGGCGTCTCGCAAACCGAATTGGCCCGGCGGCTGGGCGTGAGCAAGCAAGTGATCAGCCGGTATGAGGAGAGCGACTATCAGACGGTTGCGATTGCGCGGCTCCAGGAGATTCTGGATGCGATTGGAATCAAGACAGTGGTCACCCTCAGCGCGTAAACGGTCGGCCCGGGCCGGCGCCAAGGGTAATGACTGAACCCCGATCAGTGGCACTCCCTGAAGTCCCGATCAAATCCTCGTTTTCCGCAGCACTTGTGTGCGGCCTGCGTGCCGCGTCCGCGCGAAAGGTGTTTCAACTGCTTGTGGCACTGGGCAAGGAATTCCGGAAAGGCATCCGGGACTGCACCATATTGCATTGCCATATTGGCCACTTCCTCTACCCTGGTCATCGCCGCGACGAGTTGTGCAAGCTCAGGATCAAATCAAACACGAGCGGCGGTGTTCCCCACTCAAAGGTATCCGGCAAAGTTCGCCCTGGGGTCTTCACAGGCGCGCGACTAACAGGCACGAAACTGGCCTGTCAGGGTGATATCGGAGAGGCCAAAGTCAAGACGACTCTGAGCACTCTATCCAGTTCCTCCGCTACTTTGCCGGTCAATACGACGCCCAGTTCCATCCGAGACCGGAGGCTCGAAACGGTCATGTTGGCACTACCAAGGTACGCTCGCGTCCCGCGATCTGCGCTGATGGCTTTGAAGTGGAAGGTCTGAGTGTCGTTTCCACTCCCTTCGAACCAGGACAGGATGGAGCAGTTGGGGTCCTTGGCGATCTTCCGAAGTTCAGCACGGACTGGAACAGGCAAATCCCGGCTGAATCGGCCAAGGATCGTGACGCTCACGCCGCCCCCTAGCCTCTTCTTGGCGAGCGTAGCGATTTCTTCGCTTGTTCCCGCATCCCAAAATGGAGAAGCGATGAGTAACGACTCCTGAGCACCTACGATTACGTCCAACATGCCACTGCGCAAATCGGTTGAGCTTTCGCGGATAACATGCTGGGCGGCGGGAGCCAACGTCGGCGGGAGCGAGACACAAAGGTGTGCGTCTGCACTGGTGCTCTGTGATTCGTCCGCAAGAATTGCGATGGCGGACTTAATCCCTTCACGAAGCTGCTGCGTTTCGAACCACCGCTGCTTGTCGAGATCATACCGCGCGCCACGGCGCTTCACGACTCCGAGGTCGCAAAGGGCGTTTAGCGCGATCAGCGCTTCACTGTCCGCTACGGGGCGGCCCGTTGAGGTCAGCAGTCCCCGGAACAACCTGTACCCATCGTCGGTAGCTTCATCCGGCAGATTGGCCACAGCGGATTCAATCGCATCGAAGAGCCAGGGGTAGTTCCTCACCGCATGTACGTAATCCTTCATGCGGTGCGCCCTACGACTTCCCAGAAACCCACCGTGGTGGTGTCAATCGATGCGTCGGCCCATGGTGTATGGCCGCCCGTGAGGAAGGCTCTTGAAAGACCGTGATTGAAAGTACGACAGGAAATTTCGGGGGAATGAAGGCACCCATGGCACGCGCCGCTGTGATCGGTGCAGTCGGGGTCATAGAGACATTCCACGGCTTCGTTGGAGATGTTCTGCAGGAATGCGGCAAGATGGTCCCGAACGAGCGTCGCGATGCCCCCGAGCTTGAAACTGCTGGAGTTGTCGTACACGACGAAGCCCAGCAGCGGCAGGAAAATGTATTCAGCGACGGATGTGCGATCTATGCCGGCGTAACGGGTGATGGCGCGCATCGCCGCATGCGAGAGGCTATGAATGAGTCCGTAGACGAGTCGCCGGATCGGCAGGGCCCAGATGTCATCCAGGAAGCGATCATGTTCCACGGGCTCGAGCGCAGCGATGATGCGGGCGATGCCCGGAAGTTCAGGATTGGGAAGCGCGATGCCATTTGCCTCGAGCCAACGAATGACGACGTCGGGACCCAGGGAGAGAAATATGCCTTCATGCTCGCCTTCGCGGGCGAGAATCGGAATCGTGCCGACGAGATCCGTACGGCCCAAGGCCTGCGCTGCGAATTTCTGAACAGCCGGGAAGGAACGTATTTCGACAGGGAGGTTTCTAGCGTTGAGTTCCTCGTAGGTCGGTTCGAAGTGACGCCGCGTGTATCCGTAAGTTGCGGTGATCACCGGCAGGTCGTCAACGTACAGGACTTCGTCCAATCCCAACGCAGTTTTCAGTCGCTGGATTTCGGGGATGACCGTTTGGACCTTTTCTTCGACGGGTACCGTGGTCACCGTGCCGCGAAATGCAAGGCTCTCTTTGATGGCCTTCTCGGTGTCGGGCGAGATGTTTTGCAATAGTCCCTGCTCGGACGGCGAAGGGGCGGAGACCTTGCCCATAGCGATATCGACGATCCGCTTCTGCAACCGTTGCTGTTCGTCGCGGTCCCCAAGGGCCTCAGCTGCCTTGAGCCGATCGGTCAGGGCCTTGATGCTGTCCGCCGCCGAAACATTCGCATCGGGACGGCGTGAGGGAGGAAGCATTTTGAAAAGCGTCGATGAGAGTTGATCGTCCGCGGTTCTAAGCTGCGGGCGGTCGAGGCGGAGAATAGACAACGTCTGTGGATAGTAGGTGTCGCTTGCGCTGTAGCGGGCTAGGCGCATCGCAAGCGCTGCTACGATGGTCCCCGTCCGCCCGTGCGCCAACTCCGGGGGTTCCTTGTTGAAGCGCTTCAAGCAACGATGGCAACGGCATGTAAATCGGTCCAGGACGAGAATGTTGCACTTGCGGCAGAGGACTTTCATGTCCTTCACACGTTCAGAACGTCCGGGAATGAAGAGGTGATCGCCGCTATGGCACTGGGAGCACCGAATCGGGTGGCTTGTCGGCGCCAGCGGCCCGCCGTCAGGATCCTGTTTGGTCGCGGGAATCCACTCGGTGATGGGCACGAGTTCTCCGCAACCGTGCACGAACACGAAGGGCATTTGGTGGACACGCGAACTTTGGCACTCGGAGTTGGTACAGCGAACGGCACCGGGTCCACCGTATTTCTTTTGAAAGAGAATTTGGCCGCAGCGCTGGCAAATCAGCGCGGCTTGCATGACCGACGCATCGATTTCGGCGGGGGCACCCACCGTGAATCGTTCACTCTCGTGGACCGCAGGGAACGCGGGATCGACACGCCCGCCGCGCGCCTGCCAGCGATGGAAGGCCTCTCCGATCTCCTTGAGTAGTGTGGTCTTTCGATCTTCTTCCCACACACTCGAAAGCCGCACGTTGCCGAGCTGCACGATCGCGAGACCATCCTCCCAATCGACCGTCCGGTAAGGCAGGTAGTTAAAAAGGAGTTGCGACACCCCGCGCTGCATCTTGAGTGAGCGTTCCGAACTCTGCTCGCCGTCGTGGTGTTGCTCCGGTGGGGTCGGGTGGCTAGCCATCGATCAACCTCTTGAGTGCTTTGGCTTCGTCTGAGTTAGCAATCCGAATGAACGCGGGCTCATCGACATCGCGCAAACTATTCATTGCCTCCAGGTGCATGTTGAGCGGCTTGAACCTCCCGCGCTGAGGAGGCACGTTGACGACGGAGCTATACGCATTCTTGACCGCGCGCTCGAGCTGTTCGCGGTATTGAGCCGATGGCGCGAATTCACAGCCATACGCACCCAGCATCCACTTCACGACGGCATCTTGCGTCAGTGCTTCACCATTCGCATCGCCCTGGGAGTCGCGTACAGCCTCCACGGTGGACAGGGGCTTTCCGAGTGAGGCGGCGGCAACACCCATCAGGTAACCGCACAACAGTCCTGGCATAGTGCGGCGCATGGCGGGAAGCGGCCAGCGCGTGACTGCGGCTGGATCGACGAGGCGGTCGAGGTATTGGTGGAACTTGGCAAAGCGACCGAAGATGCTTCGATCCCGCTCACTTTGGGGCGTGGGCACAAAAATGGAGATCCCCGGAAAACGTCGTCCAACGCGAGCCGACGCCTGAATGTATTCGGCAACGAGGCGGGTGAAGCCGGCGAACAAGATCACGTTAAAACGGTCCACATCGACGCCGTGGCCAATGATATTCGTCGTAACCACACCCCGGATACGGGTACTAGGATCGCCGTCGCTCGTCATCGCCTTGAGCTCATCCATCGCCGTGATCATGTGCGAGACATCCACTCCGCCGTTGAACATTTCGAGGAGTAACTCGCCGTGCTGCGGGCAGGTGTCTTGCAGTTCCCGCCGGACCCTCGATTCGATCGCTTCGGCGACTTGATCAGAGCCTTTTCGGGTGAGCACATACGTGAGCGCGAGTTCGTACAGAAACAGGAGGTGGTCGGTCTCCTGCTTTGTGAGTCCAGCGGTGCCGTAGATTCTCGCCGCTGCGGCGGGATCACGAACGATCAGTTCACGTGCCTTTTGTACTTCTTGGTAGAAGATAGACAGGGCCTTGGTAACGGCAGGCGTGTGCTTTCGCCCTACACCGAGCAGCCCGACGAAAATGCGCCCACAGCGCTCTGGGTTGGGGTGGTAGTAGAACGAATCGTCAGAAGCGGGCCCATGCGCCGGGAACTGACGTGACCCTCGCAAGTAGAGTTCCCAGGCCTGGCGGTTGAAGTCCTGTATCGTTGCGGTCGCACCAATCACCTTCCAGGGAGCAGCGTTCAAGCTCTTGAAAAGGGCGATGACGCCGGTTTCATAGTGGGCATCAAACGTGCCAAGCTCCTCATTGAGCAGGTGCAACTCGTCTTGCACGAGTATGGCGGGCGCCGGATCGTGAAACGGCGGGTAGAAGACGCCCGTCCCCGCACACATTTTCGGACGCTCCCCGCGGCTGAAGGCGGCCGCGGCTTCACACAGTTCGTTGGTCTTCCCGAAGCTGGCACCATGCTTGCCACAGATCAGGTCCACCCGCCCAAACAGGTTTGAAAAGCGCTGGTTCTGACCAAGGAGCGCCAGCTTATCGACCGTAGAGACGATGACCGTCGGCAGATAGCGATAAATGTCTTGGTCGGTGACATAGACGGGCAACCGTTCGGCGGAGGCAGAGCAGTTTGCGGAGGCGCAGTGATGCTCAATGAGCTTCAACGGTTCGTTATAGGCGATAGTGACCGGCCCGCCGCAGAGTGGGCAGGCAAAGATTCGTTTGTACTTGGGGTCAACGCCCTGACGGCTAAAGCGCTTGTGCATATCGTCATCGATCCTGTTCGGCGTCACGGTTCCGCCGACAAGATATCCGATACTGAAGCGCGCACCTTTGAGCCCGGCGTTCTTCCTCACCACGTCCGCGCATGCCAGTGTCCGCCCCAGTCGCTGTAATTGCTGGAAGGTCAGCAGACGGAGCGGAAACCGAACAAATGCGGTGTTGCCGAAGCGTTTCCCGCGTAGGCGATCAAAAAACGACTGCCAGAGAATAATGCCCATGAAGGCTTCGGTCTTGCCGCCGCCCGCCGCAAACCACAGGAGATCTACCCGACCATCGTCTTCCCGCTTCAGCGCGGGATACTCCCGCGAAGCCAGCTCCGGCAGCAGCGAAACGATGAACGCAATCTGAAAGAGACGCCAGCGCTGATGGGCCTTGTTCGCCGTGCGCATGGACTCATTCATCAGGCAGAATGCGCGGAGCACATCGGGGTAGGTGCCATTCCTTAGCAACGTGACGCCGCGTCTGTAGCGCGCGATCTCGCCTCGGAACTCCTGTCTGGATTGATCACCTTCGGCGCGTTCGAGACCGGAGAGGGTCGCGACTCTTGCGGCCCACTGCTCGCGGTCGTACGTATCCATGTGACGCGCTAGTGCATCGAGCACGGGAAGTGGATCAATCATGAGATCAGCGAACGTCGGGTCGGCATCGCAGAATTCGCGTGCCTCAAGCCGGGGAGTTTCCGTGACCGGTACACTTTCCGCGATCAGATGTACAACGGAATCCTTTTCACTCGATTCAACGTGGGCATTGATTCCGACGCCTGGCATCAAGCGGTCGTATCTGAAACTGGCGGGAAGTTCCTGAAAGACGGTGGGCCTATGCACGGTGCCGGGAACACCCACGGATATCCGGACGCCGTACAGATTGGGATCAACAAAATCGACTTGCGCCCGCCCCGGCGCTGCCGTCTCGTTGATGACGCGGACGGCCAAACGCACCTGATTCGGCTCGGTCGGCACGTTGATTAACCGAACGTCCACCGATGCGCTCCAAGCGGATGTGAATGCGTGCGGATGAGCGCGAGTGGTCGCTGCGCTAAAGGCTACTTCTGTCGCAAGCTCAGCCTCGGTAGCGTCAATAGCGTGGCGAGCAGAATAGAGGGAGTGGTCGGCAGACTCGGTAGCGGAGAGCCGGATCTGGGGCGACACATCGATGCGCTGGCGCTTGATACGCAGCACGTCTGCCACCGTCACGGTCACGTCAAACGGCGCGATCTGAAACCGCCGCCAAGCGGCGACGAGCGCCTGGGACTTCGTCGTGGGTGCTTGCCCGGGTGCGGGTGCGCGGTCTCGTTGCCATGTGCCGAATTGTTTCTGCTCCGACCATGTGGGAACGACGCGCACATACACGTTCAGTTCGAGCGTCACGGAGAGAGCCGTCTGCGCTGCAAGCGACGCCCGGTCCGCCATAAACTCCAGCCCGAGGGAGGTCAATTCGAAGGCAGAGTCTTTCGGAAGATCATCGATTTCGGCATCGGCTTCGGTGTCATCCGCGCGCGGCGGGGGGACCGGAACATCATGAGGCGTCAGGAAACCGGAGAGGACATGTTCCTGCGGCCGGGTGCTCACGATGCGGGCGCTATCGTCGTCGATCCCTTTCGCCCGCGAGCGAATGCTTTCGGCGAGAGCACGGGCAAAACGGTTATAGACTTGATCGTCGATCACGTTGCCTCACTGGGTAAAGGGTAGGACATCATCTACAACGGCAACTCGCGCCGCTTCAAGCAGCATCTTCGCTTGAAGTCCCCACTCCCGTTCCATGCGTGCAAGCGTGATGGGATCAAGTCGGCTCAGGTAAGCACCACGGATAGCCCTGGCGAGTTGCCTGCCGATCTTGCGGTGATCCACACGCAGGCGATGGATGTCGGCAAACCACTGCTTCAGAGTGTCCTGAGGTAAAGCAATGCCAAGGGCAGAGGCAAAGGCGAGGAATACCGGGAGCGTCTCCGGTATCCCGCAGTCGTCTTCGCCAGTGGACGGAAGCCACGAGTTCACCGTGGTGACATGGACACATACGCCTGCGTCTTCGAGCTTCCTCTTGATCGTCGTAGCCGAGATAGAGGTTTGAGCGCGAACCAGACGGATGATACTCAGCCACGAGGATCGCGTGCTGCTTCCTTTGAGAAATTTACCCTGGTCGAGAAGGTGCAGCAACTTCTCGGAGAAGGCTGCGCGTTCATCGTCGTGAAGCAGTACCACCTGATCACCGGCAGAAAGATCCTTTGCGGTTACACTCTGAAGCTGAAGCCGCTTCCTGCCCAACACCTCGAAGCGGGAGTTGGCTGGAACCTGGCGGGTAGAGCCATCTGCAAAACAAATGCACACGTGGAGTGGCTTGCCTGAAGACTCCGAGTGCGTTGCCGGCGTGGCCGAAGAGGGACGCTCTGGGAAGAGGGACGACAAAGAAATGGGATCACTCGATGGACAGGCATGGGGTTCCAGCATCCGTGTCAAGGTGCGCAGTGACTCAAGCGCTCCGGGCGGCAAGTCCGATACCGTGCAGAAGCGCCGCTCACTGTCCCACACAGCGACGCGTGCCTCAATCGGATCGATGATGAGCTTTCGCTTCTTGGCTCGGCTCGCAAAGAGCATGTCGATCGTATTGGTGCCGAAATACCCAGCGGCTATGCAGGTGTCGTAGGCTGTGGTCGGCCAGGGGCCGAAGACATTCACGACGTGAATGCCAAGCTGCGCGAGTTCCGGCACATCGACTCCGAGTTCGGTCGCAATCGAGAGGCGAAGGCCGTCCGCTGAAGCGTCAGTACGCACGATGATGAGTACGGTGCGAGATCCACCATCATGCAAGGCGGCATCGACGACGGCCTGACGGCGTTCCTGTCTGAGTTCACAGGCTGCGGATTCCTCTGCGATCAAGTGTCTGACTTCAGACAACAGCTCCAGTTCCTCGCCTGGAAGGCGTGAGGTCATGTCGGCGCATAACGCCTCGAACGCCACTGCCTCCCTCGGTATCTCATGGGAGAGTGATTGCCGCGTTGCCCACCACGTTCGCTTAGCTTGAACCACCAGTCGTTCGAGCAACTGGGAACGGGTTTCCAAACCGTCGAGCGCGAAGCAGAGTTGGCGTTCACGCTGCGGGCGGTCCCGATTGACCGCCTTCACCTCGAAGGACGAGGGTGGGATCGGGGTCGAGAAGACGGTGGTTTTTGCCGATGGCGGAGTGAGCGCTCCCGTCAGCACCAGGTCTGCGGGGCTTGAAGCCAGAATCAACATGGGGACCGAGGGCGAGACGTGCGACAGAAAATACTCCACGGACCGCGTCAGGTGTCGTCCGCGAATATTTTGAACATTCACTAGGACCAGATCCAGATTGTCAAATTCCCGAACCAGTTCGCGTGTTACTTCTGCTTTGGCAGGTACAAGAATATGCGGGCGAGGTGCATTCCGTGGAGCAAACTTGCCAATGGTGCTTCGGTTCCCCGCTTTGATCTGTCCGGTTTCGGTTACCCGGTCAATCGAGAGGTAGGATGACGCTGGCAAGATCAATGAACCGATCTTGTTCCTGCGGCGATCCAGTGCTTGTTCCCAGTCCTGATAGAGATCGCTTCTGTTGCTGGGCCCGCCGGCAGCATTGTGGCGCCGTGCTCGCGCTTTCTGTCGCTCGGTTTGGGCTCCCTGAGCCTCGTAGAGGGGTTGCGATAGCAACTCAAAATCGGTGCCAAAGAACGGGAACAATCCGATGCGCGGTGTTATCGGTAGCGAATCCACTCGACCGGGCCATTTCAGGTGCAAGTGAGAGGCTAGCAGGGCAACCGACGGAACGTGGGTCCATAACGATAAGACCGGGATTCGGGAGCCGCTCGAAACCGCACGCTCCGCGATGTCGAGTAGTTGCGAGAGAACAGCGTCGTCAGGGGAGTCGGTTCGGGACTCCGTTCCCGGCAATTGCGCCCTTGCTGCTTGCGACATATCAGGCAGCACCGTCCCTCACCTTCAAGGTTTCTTTGGGGCGACGTACGACTGACACGTCGGCAATCGCTGTCGCAGCGGCTGCGTCGCCCGACAGTAGCAATGTGACCGCTCGATGATATGCCTCGCGGGAGCGTGCGATGCGGTTCGGGGGCAACAACTGCAACTCTGAGATGTCGTGTGGTTCTAACTTTGCGAGTCCATCCGGATAACACCTGAGCCTGGCCCGGACCTGACGGCGAGTCTCGCTCGACAAGAGCGACAAGGCCCAGGCCGCCTGTTCATCGATGGTCATCGCTTCATTCGCGGAGATGACGTACAGCGTGTTTGTGGCGGCAAGGCCGCGCATGCTCCGAAGTGACAACCAAGGACCGACGCTGGTCATGCCGCTCATAAACCCTAAGCCAAACCGGATTCCCGGAACTTCGTACCAAGGATCTCTGTTGCGGAGCTTATAGCCATCAAGGTTGCAGACGTTTTCGCCGTGGCTCAAATAGGCACGCACGGCTCTGTTCTCCTTTGCATGATCGTCCGGGCTAAAGAGCCATACCCGCTCGTCCGCGCGCCTCAGGCGGTCCCAAATCACCTTCGTTATCTGGGACGCCACTAGATGGCGTGCCTTGGAGACCACGGGCCGAAGAGCACTGGTGGGCAGATCGTGTTCAAGCCGCTGGGATTCTGTCAGCAGGAAGTAGTTCACGTCTCCTGTCACACACCCGATACCAACCGAAAAAAGATCGCCGAACCGCGTGCCGGAGGCATCGCACGCAGTGGACGCGTAGGACTCGGCCCTAGCCGTTTGTGGAATGGGACGGCAGAGTGCTGCGATTAACGAGGTCGCTGTCGGATGGTCAATACGACCGGCGTGCTCCGGTGTCTGCAAATATCCTTTGGCCAGGAGCACCACTCTGCCTTCCCTTACTTCAGGAAACAGCGGCTCGAGCGATCGATGGACTTCCACCGACTTGAATGACGAGAGCACTCGTTCGCGGAGTTCACGAGCATAAAGAGCGTAGTCCCAAGCGGCCGGCAGAACAAAAGCAAGGCTGCCATCCGGCTTCAGCAGGCCTAGGCAGGCGGACAGGAAGGCGCACCAGTAGTTCGAGCGCAATGCAAAGGACGGGTCCTGCGAGTCGTGGAACTGCTGCACACTCTTTTGGAGATCAGTTCCCAGTTTGCAGAGCGCGACATACGGTGGATTGGCGACGACCTTGGTAAAGCGCTTCTTCGTCGAAGCACACCAGTCGAAGAAATCGACGCCACGGATGGTAGTCGCCGCTTCGTCCTCCGCACTCGGACTGGCGTCAATATCTACACCAACGATGCGCTTCTTGGTGAGGCCGTTATTGCGGAGTGCCGATATAAACGCCCCTGGGCCCATACAGGGATCGAGGCAGAGATCGTCTGGCTGTGGATTGATGGCGCGGACCATCGCATCTGCGAGGAGTTGTGGTGTATAGACCCTGCATTCTTGCGGTGGAAGAGAGCGCGTCGCGGTCAGCGATGACATAGCACGGAGTTGAGTGCCTCGACTCGCAAGGGCTAGTGCACCTGCGTCAAGTGACCGTAGGGACTGCGCATTCATTTCGTACGTCTTTCCTTCGTCAGACGAAATGATTCCTGAAGGAGGTCCACCATGCTCATCCCGTGCTGGACCGCGTAAAGCTTGAACTCGCGATGAAACTGCGCGGAGACGCGGAAGTTCATCGGCGTGAGCCCTGCCGTTCCCTGCTTGTTGAGAATGGGGCGTGAGATGACGGAAGTCTGGGCGTCTGCCTTCTTCCTTCGGGACGGTGCTTTAGGCATGGCTCTCGAGACCCTTCGCTGCTGTTTACTCACAGTCAATTGACGAAAGAACGCAATAACGAAATCGCCTTCCATTGACATTGTAGACGCTAGAGTCCGAATTTTCAATTCCACGGTGAATTCCATAAGCTGGACGTCAGCGGTGGGGCCGTGCAACGTGCAGACTGACTGGTGGTCAGTGTCGAGTGCGTCACGGTCAAGGAACTTCAACCCGCCAAGCGCAGGAATGTGTGCAACTTGTGCCGCCAGTCCCGGGAATCCGACCGCACATCAAGCGGCAATGAGTGCGCAGACGGTTGCGCCAGGACTCCTCTCGCACGTGCAATTCTGCGCCGTCATCACCCCGCCGCCCGACGTTCGTACCGATGATGAAGACCGCCAACTTGCGGCAGCGCGACCACCTGCCCAAGCTCCGGCGGGTGCACCGACCGACTCGCCGCCGTGTCCTTTTCCAGCGCCAGGTGCGTTCTCGTCTCGTGATAATACTGCACGTACGACTTCATGTGTCTGCGCAACGACTCCTCGTTGAAAACGATCACGTGGTCGATGCACTCTCGCCGAATCGAACCGATCACGCGCTCGATGTAAGCCCGTTGCCAGGGGGAACGAGGCGTCGAGGGCACTTCTTCGATGCCCAGATGTCCTACCTCCTTGGTGAAGTCGGCTCCGAAGATGCTATCCCGATCCCGCAGAAGATATCGCGGCACCTCCTCAAACGGGAAGGCCTCTCGCAGTTGCTGTCCGGTCCACTCGGCCGTCGGACGCACGGGGACGTTGAAATGCACGATCCGCCTGCGGTCGTGAGCCGACCCCAGGAACACGTACAACACCTGAAAGCGAATCGTCGGCACTGTGAAGAAGTCGATAGACACCGTGGTCTTCACGTGGTTTTCCAGGAAGGTCCGCCATGTCTGCGAAGGCGGATTCCGACGGTGAACCATGTGTTTGCTTACGCTGGTCGCGCTGACGTCAATGCCGAGCTTGAGGAGTTCACGGTGGATGCGAGGAGCGCCCCAAAGCGGGTTGTCGCGGCTCATCTTCCGAATCAGTTTACGGATTTCCTCCGACAACTGGCGGTCGCCAGCGTGGGCCGCGGCGAACTTTCCAGGTCCAAAAACAGGCGAAATCCCTTGCGGTGCCACGCGATGACGGTGTCCGGTTTGACGATGCGCAGAGCTGAGCGCCATTCGTTCCAGACTCACAAACCAAGCCCAGAGGAACCGGTCGAACCGATTGAGCTTCGGTCTCTTCACCGAGCGTTGCAGGACGCCAAGTTGGTGGCGGAGGGCGATGATCTCAAGCTGCAATGCCGCCCGGGTTCGAAAAACGGACAGCGTGGAGGCGAGCAGTGCCGATAACACTGCGGTCGGGGAGAATTTGACGGAAAGTGCGCAACTCCCACTGTATCAGCCAGATTCGAATTTGCGAGAAGTACAGATGCCCGCCGTTCACACCGGTTGCAGGGCGCAACGGCTGTTGACGTGACAATGCATGAAGCCGTTTCGCAGCAGCACCATTTGCAGGAATCCATCTAGCGACCCCTTTCTCGACACACTTACGGCTTCTTCTCCTGCATATTGTGCGTTGCGACGAACCAGCCATTCTGCGACTTGATCACTACATAGGTGTCGATCTGTGAAAATGGAGGGACCCTCTCTCCGTCGACAAGCAGGATTCCTTCTGAAAACCGCCAAGACGCCTGAACGACGGCGACGTCCGGCCGAAGAAACCGAATTCGGTCAATGGTAACCACCGGTGGTGCGGTTTTTCTGGAGACGGCCTCGAAAGAGTCTGCCCAGAGCTCTTCATCTGCACTTCGTCCAGATGCCAGGTGCAGCGCGCCGAAGCGGTCCACGGCTTGCACGTCGGCCGTTTCCAGCGCGGCTAGCCGCTTTGCATCCAGGTCATTGAAGGCCTCGACCCAGCGTGTCATGAGCGAACGAATCGCGCGTTCTTCGATAGCCATCGAAGGCCCCCGCTTAGGGCCGGCAAAAACGAGGGAGCTAAGAGCCAGCACACCGACAATTCCGAGCCCCGCCAAACTAAAGACTTTCTTACGCATTTTTGTTCTTTCACTACCTATCCGAGTTAAGAAACGCAATCAGATCGGACATTTGCGCCCCATCGAACCGAGGCCACGCAATGCCCTTCGCCTTGGTCTGCTCCAACATTTGCGGACCGCAATGCCACAGCGCGGACACCATAGTGATCCCGCTGAAGGCCTTCCCAGAGAGCTTCGGAGCGACATTCGAAGCGTCATTGTGGCAGGCACCACAATGCTTGGCCGCAAAAACACGCCGGCCCACGGCAACGTCGCCTGAATCTTCGAAGAAGCCGGTGGCCCATATATAACTCGCGATCTCACGCATTTCCGCAGCCGTCAATTGAGGAGCCGCCGCTGCCATTCGTGGCTGATGGTTCCACATCGCTGCTGCGATGTCAGTCAACGTCTTGCCCTTAAGGCGCTCCGTGAGGGCCAATCTGCCCGTGTGGCAACCCTCACAGCCCTTGGAACGGAAGAGTGACTCGCCCTCACCGCCCGAGGTGATCTCGATTTGCTCCGAAACACCCCGAGCCTGAGACTTGCCTTGTAGGTAGATAACCAGGTCCGTCAAGTCCTGGGAGGTTAGCTGAGGCCATTTGAGCCTACGCTCGGCGAAGTCTCCTGCCATGGCAGCGCTGTGATTCCACATCGCACTGGCAAGCCCAACAGGGTCGGAAATCGACTCCCATTGAGCGACTGGCTTGGCCGCTGGTAGTTTCGAGTGCAGGCTGCCGTGGCAGCTAAAACATCCTTTCGACTCGAAGGCGGCCTTGCCGCGGCCCGCATCGCCAGGCTTCTCGAAGAATCGAACGGAGTAGAAATAGGCGAACAGATCGGCAGCCGCCTGATCGTCCAGATCCGGTCGAACGATGCTTCGCTCTCGCATTGCCGTCCACATTGCGGGCGCATGGTTCCACATCGTCGCCGCGACGGTCGCGGGCGTGAAGTTCCGACCAATCCTCCACCCGAGATCGGAGGCACCCGTTCCGCCCTGTCCGTTGATCCTGTGGCATTGGAGGCAGGAGAGCGTCTCCAGGAGGCGGGCGCCGCGCGAGGAGTCAGCCGTGAGTGTAGCGGCTTCCAGACGGGAACATGCGACGGCTGCAAGCAACAGAGATGCCGGCACGAAAACTTGTATAACAAGGCGATTCATGATCTGTGGTTCCTTTCGACTTCAACGATCCGACTGTCTTCCGAACCGCTCAGACACACGTCGAGCGTTGACTGGCGTGTATCTGGCTTCCTTTGGCGCCCTGGTAGCGCTACTGTGTTGCAGTTCGCACGACCAGGGGGCGTGTCCAGGGAGGGCCCGCCTGCGGAGGTCAGGACGGGCCCCCCGGTCGCGCGGGACCGACTGCAGCCCAGCGCAAGCTTGCGAGGAAACCTTAGGTTGGATGCCGTGACCGCAAGATGCGCGTCACCAGCAACAATGTCCCACCGTAAAACAGCAATGAGAGGGCTGTCACGCCGGGGCTCCCACCCGGCAGATCTTCCACGATGATTCGCCAGGCTCCGAACAGCATCAAGGGGTACGAAAGCCAGATCCACTCCGGTCGAGTTGCGCGTGAGACGCTCAGCATTCCCCACACAGCGGATCCAATCGCAGCGAGGCAGATCAGGCCGGTCCGCAAATTGGTCGCGAATGACGGAGCACCGAAAACTGCTTTGATGGTGATTGCACCCAGGCCCAGCGCGCTCCATGCAAGCAGTGCCGCACTGATCAGCGGGGGAATACGCGTCTTGCCGGCGTGGCCTGAATCCACCAATGTGGATACGAGTGCCGCGGCAGCCGTGGTGACGAGAATGCCGGCCAGATGATCGGTGCGTGGCACGATCAGGCTGGAAATGGATTGGCTAGATGCCTGGAGCAGACCGGAGGTCAACGCCGCTAAGAAAACATAGACGGGCGCTTGTAACTGCAAGCCCATCTGGCGCTCGCGATTGCCCAACCAGGCCGCACCCACACCAAGCACACACCACGCAAACACTCGCGCATGTGCAGGAACCACGATGAGGATCGCACTGATCTGCAACGCCAGACCGAAAACCCCGTAAGCAAACGAGTTTCGTTCTGCCTGCTTGCGAGCCAGCATAATCGAGGCTGTGTAACTACCCTTCGCGATAATGAAGCAAACGAAGCCGGCCAGGAGGCGATGCCTGCTCGCGGGCGCCATGACAACCTCGCCCAGAATGAAGAGACCGATCGCAACAAGGTTCTGTCCGATCTCGAAGGCAGCGACGACGGTCCGGGCGGCAAGCGTGCGAAATGCCATGCTCGCCAGGTACACGAGCACGAGAGTCAACTGAATTGCCACAACACTTGATTGGCTGAACGCTGCGTAACCCTCGGGCAGAGTGGGCGACTGGTTGAATATCCAGATCGTAACGAGAATGGCCAAATCGGCACCTAATGCCGGCACCCAGCGCTGCCCCAACCATCTTCCACGGCATGCCGCGAACTCGGATGCTGCGGCGGCACAGAGCAAGCTGATGTTGAAAGGCGCCAGGTTATGAGTAGCGACCAATAGGCCCAGCGAGAGCGCTACGGTCGAGGCGAGCGTTACGGCCGCGATTTCACGACGGCGGGCAGCCCATGCCACGAGTTGTCCGGTACTCAGGTACGCGACCAACAGAAGCGCCGCTATTGGCGACGGCAGTAGCGCTGAGCGCACCGCGTTCTCCCAAACCAGACCGAGGAAGATAATCGAGGACGCAAGTGCGTAGATCGTGGAAGGCGCCTGCCCGCGGTTCGTGGTCTTTCCCGCAGCGATGATCCACGCGAGAGCATAAGCGAAACCCGTGAGGATGCCGACGGAATGCGGCAGCCATCCGAACTCGGCTCCCGCGCGCAGCAGATAAGCCCCCGCCAGTCCGAGAACGGCTTTCGCCACATTGCTGACCACACTTTGGACGCCGGCTGACCCGAATCCGGTTGCCGAAGCCACAGCGTGCACGGGCTCGGACTCCGCCGCGTCGGCTGTCCTGCTCACCCAGAGACTCGAGACCGTCAACTCTTCATAGATCTGGATGGGAGTTTGCTCTGCCGATTTGCCGGTCTGAAAGTCCTCCAGTTGCTCAAGGCGTAACACGCGCCGCTCGAGGTCATCCAGCCGGTGCAGCAGTTGCTCGGGTCCTCCTGTCTTTTCCATCGCCATTGTGCTCATTGCCAACATCCATGCACGAGTTACTTCCGCAACGTCAGAGCGTTTCGCGCAGCGGCGCCGCCGGAGTGGTCGTTCGAAGTCTCGGACACTAAAGCGGGTCCCGGCGTCTGTTTCTCAGTCATTGCACTCTTCATTGCCGTTCCTCCTTGGCGGTTCAGCTTTCTGCCGCGTCGCCGCTCCGAATGTCACGCAAGCAACCGCCAAGCCGAACAAGCTCAGGCAGGCCCCCATCAGCAACATTTCCATTTAGTGATCTCCTTCCGCCGATCCCCGCGGCAGTCCGGCTGCAGCGCAGCCTCAAGCAGTCCCGCACGCCCTTCCTGCAATTCAATGTCCGCGGTTGTCTTCCATCGCCTCTGCTGCCTAGTCATCACATGCCGAGGTGCGTTGAAGACCGTGCATGCCAAACCTTCACCCGATCTCTGAGTCCATCTAATGGCGCGCCCGAAACACGCAATCTCTCCCGCGTTCATTTGGTCGCGAAAGGCCGTAACCCGCTGCCGAAAACACGTCAACCGCTGTTGGCACATGTCGTGATCCGCGGCCGAATTGTGGGCCTTGAGGCGTGATCTGTCAGTCATCGCAGCACTCCTACCCCTCCGCCCCGCAGACCGGACAACGACATTCCGGGTGGTGGTCTCCGGCAGAGAAGCCGCAGAATCGGCAACGGCAGTGCGTTTTGTGGCGCCCACCGCGTCCACCGCATTGCGGGCACTCGCACTTAGGTTCGTGCTGTCCACTGAGACCCCCGCACTGGGAACACGCACACTGGGCAGTGTGAGTACCACCGTGTTTGTGTCCGCGTACGTCGTGACTCGCCGTTGCAATAGTCACACAGACATACGCCACGGTTGCGAATGCCACGAACGCCACTACCAGGCCCAATAAGCTCATACACGCCCCTATCAGCACCTTTTCCATGTGGTGATCTGCTCCTGTGCCGGCGCGATTCTTCCACCGCGCGTCTTCAAGCAGCCATCGCCGCTTTCGATCTCCTAAAACGCAACTGCCATGCCAAACGAGAGCCCTTCGTAAGTTTGTGGAATTTAAGCTTCATCGCGGGTGTCGAACCGTGAAGAGGTGTTGAAGGTCGAGGGTGTCAATCGCGTTTTGACAGATGGAGCGCCCGTGCCGGATCGAGATGCGGCCCAGAGTTCACTGGACAGTTTGAAACAGATGTTTTAAACTACTGTTCATGGCGAGGGGCGATCAGGCGCTGGATCTAACCAGAGGGAAGCTCATTGAATCGGCCGGCCAGGTGTTTGCGGAACTCGGTTTCCACAAAACAACCGTTCGGGAGATCTGCTCGCGAGCGGGAACCAATGTGGCCGCGGTGAATTATCACTTCGGCGACAAGTTGGGCCTCTACACGGAGGTCCTGACGTCCTCTATATTGACCCAACAGGCGGCTGCGCTGAATTCAAGCATGGCGCATCCATCGGACCCGCGGTCCGCGCTGAGAGCGCTAATAGTCGCGTGGTTCAAAACGATCTACGAGGGCGGAAAGCCATCCTGGTTCGCGCGTATCATGGCGCACGAAATGGGGCAGCCCACACCGGCGCTCGACCGCGTGGCGGAGGCGATGGGACCTAACTACCTACGGCTCCGCACTCTTGTGGGCAAACTGATAGGGCGCGGCCCGAACGATCCACGAACGCGCAGGTGCGTGCACAGCGTGGTCGGCCAAGTCCTGCATTATGTGACGGCGCGTCCTATGCTCGCACGATTATGGCCCGATTTGGAGCTCGATAACGAAGAGCAGCGACGTGCCATCGCCGACCACATCGTAGCGTTTTCGCTGGCCGGCATCGAAGGTACGGCCCGGCTAGAACCAGAACGGCCGGGGAGGAAAACCGATGAGTGAGAAACAGACACGGCTCGCCTCACAGTCCGAGCAGGGGGCGTTCGCCAATGACAATAGCTCCAATATCCGTCGCGCACGACCCGTTCCGGACTTACAACAGCAAAATGATCGGCTCAAGTTGCTCCTGAATCTCACGAACAGCATCACCTCGAGCCTCGAACTGAAGGAGGTGCTTCGTGCGGTTGCCGCAAACGTTCGTGAGGTAATGCATTGCGATGGCGCAAGCGTTGCGCTACCCGGTGCGGAACCGGGGACTTTCCGTCTCTACGCGGTCGATTTTCCCGGCAGCAAGGGATTCCTTAAGGAAGAGCAGATCATCACGCCGGGCGAAAACAGTCCTGCGAAGCGGGCGTTTGATACCCTGAAACCGGTGATCGCGGCTCCTCAAGACGGTCCTCCCGCCAGCTATGGCCCCCCTGGCACCCGCGGCGACAAGATAGCGGTGGCCGAAGGCATAAAGGCCGCTTGCTTCATACCGCTCGTGAATCGTGGGCGGGCGGTTGGAAACCTGGCGCTTGCACGCGCAACGGAGAACGCGTTCACCGAAGATGACGTCGAATTCCTCAGCCAAGCAGCCGGTCAGATCGCTATCGCCATCGAGAACGCTTTGGCGTACCAAGAGATCCTGGAACTCAAAGAAAAGCTTGCCCAGGAGAAGGTCTACCTCGAGGATGAAATCCGCAGGGACATGCACTTCGAACAGATCGTAGGGAGCAGTCCGGCGCTCAAACACGTCCTGCAAATGGTCGAGACCGTAGCACCCAGCGATTCCACCGTCTTGCTTTTGGGCGAAACCGGAACCGGAAAAGAGCTAATCGCGCGCGCAATCCACGAACGCAGCCGGCGCAAGGAGCGAACGTTTGTGAAGCTCAATTGCGCCGCGATACCGACGGGCCTACTCGAAAGCGAACTGTTCGGGCACGAAAAGGGCGCGTTCACGGGCGCCATCAGCCAGAAGATTGGGCGAATGGAATTGGCGGACCAAGGCAGCCTGTTCCTTGACGAAGTAGGAGATATTCCGAGCGAAATTCAGCCGAAGCTGCTGCGGGCGTTGCAGGAGCGGGAATTTGAACGCCTGGGCAGCACGCATACCCGCAAAGTGAATATCCGCTTCATCGCGGCAACGAACCGCGATCTGGAGAAGATGATCGCAGACCGCGAATTCCGCAGCGATCTGTTCTACCGACTAAATGTGTTTCCGATTCGCATTCCGCCGTTACGGGAGCGCCGGGAAGACATTCCCCTGCTGGTGAGTTACTTCGTCCAGAAGTTTGCCGCAGAAATGCAGAAGAGAATCGACTCCATCCCAATTGCTGTGATGAAGGGATTAACGGCTTGGGAATGGCCTGGGAACATCCGCGAATTGGAGAATTTTATTGAACGCGCGGTCATTCTTACCCGCGGGAAGTCGCTCGATGCTCCGCTCGGAGAGTTACGGAAACGTAAGAACGAGGAGCCGACGCGTGCCGCCGCACCCCCGGAGGATATTGCGAGAATCGTCAAGGAAACGATCAGTGCTTTAGGCGGCCGGAAAGAATTGTCCGACGAATTCGACAAGAAACAGCGCGATGAGATCGAGCGAGCACTTACCGAAAGCAAAGGACAGGTTGGTGGTGCAGATGGAGCCGCTGCGCGCATGGGCATCAATCGTACCACCCTGCTTGCGCGAATGAAGAAGTTGGGAATAGACGCCAGACAGTATTTCTGAAACCGCCCGCTCTCTTTGTTCTCACGCTGCATCACGCAAAGTGAATACCGCAATAAGCCGCCGATCAACTGACGGCGCGAACCTGCCCTGTCAATTGTGTTTTGACGGCATTGACAGTCAACAACGTCTCTTCCGATCCGCGTTGACAACTCAGTACTTGCACGCTCGTGAGTTTGGTACAAGCGTTGCCCTCTTCTGAGTGCGAGGACACGGGATGTTGAGGATCTTCGCGATCAAGGACAGCAACGAGGAAAAGTCTGTTGGAGAGATCGGGGTAAGTGAAAATGAACGGGCTTCAGTATTACATACACGACGAGTCGGACGCGATGCGGTTCGAACTCGCTGGGGGTCTGGTTGGAGGGGGCGCGCAGAGCGTTTATCAGGCGTGGCGGACGGCCCGTTCGATCCAGGGAGATCGCCCACTGATTGTGGATTCACTTTCGTCACAGAAGCGGATGCATCTGGGGAAGCCCTGCTCCTCCTCTGGCATCAGAATGGTGCGCGGATTAGGGCCGCATCGCCCGAATCTCGGGCCTTACTCCCACCCGTCCTGTGCGTTCCGATTCCGCCGACCACGGAGAAGCAGGGATGGCTGCAGCGGCTGAAGACACTTCTTTTGGGGCCCTCCATGGATACTGGCGTACTTCCCCCAGGAGCAGAAATCGTTCCGGCCCCGGCAGAGCACATGCGCGATGATCGACAGGCGCCATTCGACATCCGAACGAGCAGTGGACTGTCCTTGGCGGCGACGTCCCTCCAGACAGGTCAAGTGCTGAAGAACGGGCTCGGCATGGCGACGAAACAGCCGGCGAATGTGTGGGTGCGAGGCGTGAAGTGAGGTGCGCCATGCTTGCGTTCGCATCGCAAGTCCCCCCTCCAGCCGCCAAGATCGGCGCCCAATGGTGTTCCCTCGTGCACGACGCGCCAACGTGGCCGATTCACGGCCGCTATCAATGCCGGGTTTGCGGGCGACGGTACGCCGTGCCATGGGCAGAATCGAAGTCAGACGAAGCCTTGGGCGCTTGCCAGGGGCGGCTGCCGGCGATACGATCTACACTGGTGCCCGTGCTGCTTTCTGTTTTGGCCCTGCCTGGCGCGGCCACCGACAACTCCGTCGTCAATTCCCGCCCGGCAGCTGCGGTCGCCCTAGCACGTTACACCTCTAACGAGCAGCAACCCAGCCGGTGGCCGCTGGAGACCATCGAAATCGACGCATCCTTGCCCAACCTGAACAAAAATGGCCGGCTGCGTGCGATCCGCCGGCTGTTCGCCGGGCATCCGCATTATCAGGTCCTGGAAATGGCCGGCGATCCGGTGGTAAGGCAGCAGGTGATTGCACGCTACCTTTCTGCAGATGAGCGGACTACAGACTTTCCTGCGAGCTCTATGGCGATGACGCCTGCGAACTACATGTTCAATTTCGTGGGCGTTGTTCCGGTGGGCGGTCACGTCGCGTATGCCTTTCGGATCATTCCGCGAAAGAAACGGCAGGGTCTAATCAACGGAGTGCTTTGGCTTGACGGCGAAACAGGTATAGCCATTCGACGATCCGGCTCTTTGGTAAAGAGCCCATCACTATTCATAAAGCGCGTCGATTTGACAAGCGAGGATGAGGTTCGCGACGGCATCGTCGAAGCGCGGGTTACCCACGTGTCCATTGAAACCCGTCTGGTTGGCCGGGCCAAGCTTCTGATCGTTGAGCGCCCATCGTCGATTATTGGGACCGAGTCGCCGGTTACTGGGGCGGGTCAGTAGCATGCGCAGAAACGCCTCCGCGCCAACACCGCCGTGAGCCCGCTGCTTCGCCGGCCATCACCACGAAGCGCATGTGGCGCTTCTCCTCAGCCTCAAGGTTTTGATTTACGCCTCCACTGCGCCCCCCTACCTACTCCACAACGAAGGCTTTGATCGCCCGGTAGAACTGAACGCACGAGGGCTTTTCGGCCGAGATCAGCTCCGCCTTCCTGACATTGACGAGAGCTCCAGCCGGGCGCGCCACCACTCTTCGCGGCTCCGCACCTCAAGCCGCTTACGCCGGTCGAGCCCGACCGCGAGTATCAGCGCAGCAGCCCGAACCTCAGACTGTCAATTGTGTTTTGACAGTATTGACTGTCAACAACACCTCTTCCGATCCGCGCTGAAAGATCAGTACTTGCGCGCTCCTGACTTTGGTGCCTGGGTTGCCTTCCTCAGAGTGCGAGGAAACGGATGTTGAGGATCTTAGCCATCGAGGACAGTAACGAACAACGGCTGGTGTTAGAGGGCAAGCTCATCGCACCCTGGACGACCGAAGTCCGAAGCGCATGCGAAAGAGCGAGACAGAACCTGGAGGGCCGTGAACTCATTGTTGACTTAAAGAACCTAACGGTCATCAGCGAGCAGGGTGAAGACCTGCTGGCTGCGCTGATGAGCGAAGGGGTCAAGTTCCGCTGCCGCGGTTTGTTCGCGAAACACGTGCTGCGGCAAGTTGCGCGCAGGGCAGAAGCGCAATTGGAAATCCCGCCTGATCGGAGGACGCGTTGAAGGTAACTACAATTCCCGAGAACCTCCTTGAGCGGATCGGGCTTGCGTTGGGATTGGTCCCGCGTCCGCTCGGCGACGTTTTTCTCGGCCCCCTCCTTGCGTGGACTGTCCTGGCAGCTTCATCTCTCGGTGTCTTCGACATCCTGGCGGATGGTCCCAGAACAGTGGAGCAAGTGGCGGCGGAGATCGGCAACCACTTGGCGGCCACTAGCAAGTTGCTGCGCGCTTTGCATGCGAGCGGTTACCTGAAATGGCGCGACGGGCGTTACGCACTCACGCGGATGTCAGCACGGTGGTTGCCCAGCCGGGCTGCAAAGTCGATCCACTCTGCGGTCCTGCACCGTGCGATTGACTTTCGATTCATGGACTTCGAACAATATGTCCGCACGGGAGAATCCAGGGACTTTCATCGGGAATTGCACGAAGACGAATGGGCCCGATATCACCGCGGACAGGCCTGCCAAGCGCAATTGATCCTGCAGGATGTCGTCAACCGGATACCAATGCCCGCCGGCGCATCGAAAATGTTGGACCTAGGCGGTGGGCACGGCCTCTACTCATTGGCCCTCTGTGAGCGCCATCCGGGCCTTCACTCGCGCGTTTTGGATCTAGGGAACCCCATTCAACGTGAGATGTGCATGGCGTTTCCGGGCACCGCCGATCGTGTGCACTTTGAGAAAGCCGACATCCTGACTACGCCGCTAGGCTCGGCTTCGGCCGACCTTGTTCTCTTAGCCAACGTTAACCACCACTTCGATGAATCCACGAACCGCCGCCTGGTTTGTCGTGTCGCCGACGCGCTTCGCCCTGGCGGTTTCCTTATCGTCCTCGATCTGATGCGCGCCGGTTCCGTCACCGAGTCACACCAGTTCGAAGCCCTGATGGATTTGTACTTTGGCGCAGCGAGCGGCGCTCAACTGTGGACAGTCGAGGAAATCCAGATCTGGCAGCAAGAGAGCGGATTGCAGCCGCTCTCTCCGGTCGCACTCCGCCTCTTGCCGGATTGCAAGATTCAGGCTGCCCAAAAGCCCGCGAACCGCGGGTGGCGGCGGCCGAGTAACTTTCTTCTCCACAACTCAGCCGCTGCTGCCAAGAAGACGGCACAAGCCAGAAGACAGGCACAAGCCGGAAAACCAAACGCTGCTGTGTTGGGCGCGAACGGAGGAACTCGATGATTTGCAAAGGGCTGTTGATTCTCCCGCCTTGGAATGTCGCGTGCACTAACTCGCTGCAAATGCTGAACTCGATGCACGACAAACCAGAATCAGAACTCATCGCTTATCAGCGCCGCGGAGGATGTCGGGAATGAGGCGCCTTCAAATTCTCCCGCTACTTGTGGCTGCCGGTAGCTTGCTAGACGCCCAGGTGCAGGTGCCGCTCAGGGCCCCCGCCGGCGGTCTTCTTCATGCCTGGCAGCAACCCGCTGTTGCTCCGCCGGACCTATCGAATTCCGGCCGCCTAGAAAACCTGGTGCGCGCGGGAACCATCTATCTTTCGCTACAAGATGCGATCGCACTGGCTCTGGAGAACAATCTTGATATTGCCATCGAACGTTACGGACCTTTGCAGGCGGAATCGGACCTGCAGCGGACTAAAGCGGGCGGCACCGCGCGTGGTTTCAACCGAACGGTCACGCCTGGACCCTCCGGTGCGCAGTCGGCGAGCGCTGCCATCGGCCTGTCGGGCATTGGCGAAAGCGCCTTCTCCGGGCCCGCAATACCACTACTGGACCCCGTGATCCAAGGTCAGGTGAGTTCCGGGCACACGACGACGCCTCAGACCAGTTCATTTCTCACTGGTACTTCCTCGCTGGTCAGCCGGAGTACGGTAGCCGACTTCTCGGTGTCGCAGAGTTGGCTCACCGGCACCAGCGCGAGTGTGAGCTTCAACAACAGCTCCAATCGGCAGAACTCGCTTACCAGCAACTTTAATCCGTACACATCGAGCACTCTGACTCTGCAGATGACCCAACACCTCCTACAAGGATTCGGGCTGGCGCTGAATACTCGCGAGATCCGCGTCTCCCGCAATAACCTGAAGGCGAGCCAGCTGGATTTCGAGACGCAGGTGATCAACACGGTCGGCGCCGTCATCAGTCTGTACTGGGACCTGGTCAGTTTCCGGGAGCAGGTGAAGACGGCGCGCGCGTCGCTGGAGACCGCGCAGAAGCTCTACGAAGACAACCGCAAGCAGGTCGAGGTCGGGTACCTGGCGCCGATCGCGATCGTGCAGGCCGAAGCGGAGGTCGCCAACCGGCAGCAGGATCTGACCGTGGCCCAAACTAACGTGCTGCAACAGGAGACGATCCTTAAGAGCGCCCTCAGCATAAACGGGACTGCGACCCCATCGCTCGCGGACACTCGGATCGAGCCAATGGACCAGCTCAGCGTACCGAACGTGCTGGCGATCCAGCCGGTCCAGGATCTGATCACCACCGCAATGCAGAACCGCCCCGACCTCAAGACCAGCCGCATCAACCTGGACAACTCCAAAATCCGATTGGAGGGTAGCCGCAATGCGCTGCGGCCGACGCTCGACGCATTCGCCACGGCCGCGGGCCACGGACTCGCAGGCCAAGCCAACCAACCAGCAAGCGTCGCCGGTAACCAGTTGTTCCAGGCGAGTTCACCCGATCCCTACTTCATCGGGGGCTATGGGACGGCCCTGGGACAACTGTTCCGCCGTAATTTCCCCGACTACAGCGTGGGCGTCAATTTCACCATCACGCTGCGCAACCGTACGGCGCAGGCCGACTACGTCCGCAGCAGGCTGGACTACGATCAATCCGGGCTCCAGGTGCAGAAACAGGTGAACCAGGTCCGGGTCGACGTGCAGAACGCGGTGATCGCATTGGCGCAGGCGCATGCGCGTTACCAGGCGGCGGCCAAGAGCCGGGATCTCGAGGAGCAGACGCTGGCCGCGGAGGAGAAGAGATATCAGGCGGGTGTATCCGCTGTTTATACGGTCATTCAGATCCAGCGCGACCTCGCTACAGCGCGGGGCAATGAAGTGTCGGCCGCGAGCAGCTATATCCGCGCCAGGACCAATCTCGACACTGTCCTGGGCATGATTCTCGAAGTGAACCACGTCAGCATCGACGAGGCGCGCCGTGGCGCGGTTTCGCGACCGCCGGACGCAATCCCGCCGGGCGCGGGCAACTGAAGCTGAAAGGGGTGCAGCGTGTTTCGATATCTTCCTTTGATTCTGAAAAACTGTTGGCGCAACCGGCGCCGCACCACACTGACAGTCGTCAGCGTAGGGGTCTCGATGTGCCTGCTCGGCGTGATGATGTCGCTGTACCATGCGTTCTATCTCTCCGATCCGGCTCCCGAGGAAGCCCTCCGGCTGGTATTGCGCAATAAGGTCTCGATGACCCTGCCCGTGCCGGAGTTTTACCGGGACAAAATCCGCCAGATTCCCGGCGTACGCGAAATCATGCTTTCGCAGTGGTATGGCGGCGTCTATAAGGACGCGCGCGACCCGAAGAACTTTTTCGCGCGCTTTGCCGTGGATGCCGACAAACTATTCGCCATGTACAGCGAGTTTCGCATCCCAGAGGAGCAGAAAAAGGCATTCCTGCGCGAGCGTACCGCGTGCGTCATCGGTCGAGATCTAGCAAAGAAGTTCGATTTCAAAGAGGGCGATCGCATCAGCATTGCGGGCGACGTTTTCCCCGGCACGATGGAATTCACGGTGCGCGGGATCTTCGATAGCCCGCGCGTCAGCGAGCTGCTGTATTTTCACCGCGAATACCTGGAAGAGACCCTTGCCGCAGCAAGCCGCGGCAACGCCGGCTCCTTCTACATCCTGGTAGACGAGCCCGGCAATGTAACGCGGGTGGCCACTTCCATCGACGACATGTTCCGCAACGCCATCGTTTCCACGCGTACGGAAAACGAACAGGCGTTCGTCCTAAACTTCCTGTCGTTCTTGGGTAACGTAAAGCTCTTTCTGCTGACCATTAGCGCGGCAGTAATGTTCACCGTCCTGCTGGTTTCGGCGAACACTATGGCGATGTCGGTACGGGAGCGGGTGCGCGAGGTCGGCGTCCTCAAAACGCTGGGGTTCACCCAAGGCAACATTCTCGGCATTATCCTGGGCGAGGCATGCGCGATCTCGCTCGCGGGCGGCGCGATCGGCTTCGCGCTTTCGATCTTGCTGACGGGCGGTGTGCGCAGCAGTCCGGCGGGCGCATTCCTACCAAAGGTGAACGCGGTCGAACCCGTGGTCGCGGCGGCGTGCATCGGGACCGCGGTCGCGATCGGCCTGATCAGTTCGCTCGTGCCCGCCTGGGGTGCGGCGCGGACCAACATCGTAGAGGCCCTCCGCAGCACCGACTAGGACTTCGCCATGACCATACCAATTGCATACAATCTCCGAAACCTGGTGGTTCGCAAAACCACCACTCTGATGACCGCTCTCGGCATCGCGCTCACTGTGGCCGTGCTGCTGGCGATGATGGCGCTGCTGACCGGCCTCCGCGGGACGCTTTCGGCCTCCGGCGATCCACTACAGATCATCGTCATGCGCAAAGGAAGCGAGTCGGAACTGATCAGTAACTTCACCCGCCGGCAGTTCCAGGATCTGAAGTTCAAGCCTGGAATCGCGCGCGACGCCAAGGGCGAGCCGATGGCCTCGCTCGAAATACTGACTGTGATCACCCTGACCAGCCCGGACCATCCCGACGGCATGAATATCAACGTTCGCGGGCTTCCTCCGGTTGGCCTCGGGATGCGGCGCAACTTGAAACTGGCGGCCGGCCGGTGGTTCCGGCCGGGAATGCGCGAGGTGGTTGTAGGCAAATCTGTCGCCGACCGGTATCCCGGTGCGGCGGTAGGCAAAACGCTCACCTTCGGCCGGGGCCAGTGGCAAATCGTCGGTATCATGGACGCCGGTGGAGGTGCGGAGAACAGCGAAATCTTCGGCGATCTCAACCAGGTCAGCTCGGATTTACAGCGTGTGGACGTGCTTAGTTCGGTGCTAGTGCGCGCGCAGGATAGCGCCACCGCGGCTGCGCTGGTCAACAGCCTCAACGACGATCAGCGGCTCAACATGAACGCCCTGCCGGAGAAGGAGTACTTCGCGCGGCAGACGGCGAGCGCGGCGCCGCTGGAATTCCTCGGCATTTTCGTAGCGATTGTGATGGGCGTGGGCAGCGCATTCGCAGCCATGAACACGATGTATGCATCTGTCGCGCGGCGGTCCCGCGAGATCGGAACGCTGCGCGTCCTGGGCTTCTCAAAGCGGAGTATCCTGGTGAGCTTTTTCTTAGAGTCGCTGCTGCTCGCCCTGATCGGCGGCGTATTGGGTTGCTTGCTGGTACTCCCGCTAAACGGTGTCAGCACCAGTATCGGCGCCAACTTCAGCGAACTCGCGTTCGCGTTTCGCGTGACGCCCCAGATCATGGCGGGGGGAGTCCTCTTCGCCGTGGTTTTGGGCGCGTTCGGTGGTGTGTTTCCGGCGAACAATGCCGCTCGTAAAGAAATCCTGGCGGCACTGCGCCAACTCTGACGGAGGAAAGTATGGAAGCGGATCTCAATAAACTTCGCATCGACCGTGAGGAAAAGCGGGACACCAGCTCTTCGCGATGGACCTCACGCTTGATTGTGGCCGGTGTTCTGCTGCTCGTCGGCCTGGGCGCGGCCTATCTTGTCGCGGACCGTGCCTTAGCGGCGTCAGAAGTCGAAGTCCGGCGCGTCGCCGTGGCGAGTTCGGGCGATGGTGGCGGAGGCGACGTGGCGCTCAATGCAACCGGATACATCGTAGCCGCACACAGAATCGAAGTGGCGGCAAAAGTCGTCGGCAAGGTTTCCTGGATCGGCGTCGAGAAAGGCGATCGGGTAACCGAAGGCCAGGTCATTGTACGGCTCGAAGATGACGAGTACCGCGCCCAATTGGACCAGGCGCGCGGCAACCTCGGTAACCTCCAGGCCAAGCTCGACCAGTTGCTGCACGGTTCGCGGCCGGAGGAAGTGGCTCAGGCAATGGCCAATCTCAATGTTGCCAAAGCTGATGAGGAGAACGCGCGCCTCACTCTGGAGCGTATCCGCAAGCTGGCCGCTGACGGGGTGATGGCGACACAGAACCTCGACGACACCCAGGGCCGGTATGGGCAAGCGGCGGCCCGGACCAAGGCCCTCGACAGAGCCTACGAGTTGGTGCGGATCGGACCACGGCAGGAGGAGATTGATGCGGCGCGCGCCCAGGTTCAGCAGGCGCGCGGTCAAGTGGACCTCGCGCAGACCAACTTGAACAATACTGTCATCCGCGCGCCCATCACTGGGACGATTCTGGAGCGCAACGTCGAGCGCGGCGAATTCCTGACGACGGGATTTGTAGGCGACCGTGGGGCCAAGGGCTACGTCGTTTCGCTGGCCGATCTGAACGACCTCGAAGTCGAGCTGGATATCAGCCAGAGCGATTTTGCCAAGCTGCGCCAGGGCCAGAAGGGGATCGTAACCACCGACGCTTACCCGGACCGCAAGTACGAGGGCTATATCAGGGAAGTATCGCCCGAAGGCAACCGCCAGAAGGCAACGGTGCAAATCAAGGTTAAGATCGTGAAACCGGATTTCTACCTGCGCCCGGAGATGAACGCGAGCGTGGCGTTCCTCGGGGAGGAGCGTCCGAACGAGGCGATCACGGAATCCCGGCCCTCCATTTACGTGCCGCCATCGGCGGTGCACAACAACGCGGTCTTTGTGGTGCTCGAAGGACGGGCAGTGGTCCGGCAGGTAAGGCCCGGGCCCGCGAGCCCGCAGGGCATACGCATCGAACAGGGACTGGTCGGTGGGGAAGATCTCATCGTGAATCCGCCGGCAACTTTGAAGAACGGCGACAAAGTGCGCCAGAAGGTATGAATATGAGCGAAATCGTTATTCGAGTCCGTCAACTCAGCAAGGAATATGTGCGTGACTCCTTCCACGTGGTCGCGCTGAAGGAGGCCGACCTGGATATCGCGTCCGGCGAGTTCGTGGCCCTCATGGGGCCGTCCGGTTCGGGCAAAACGACGCTGCTTCACCTGATCGCCGCGATGGACCAGCCCAGCGGCGGCGAGATCCGTGTCCTAGGGAGAGATCTTCGCCAGTTGAGCGACAGTGAGATCGCGCGCTGGCGCAACGAGCACGTCGGGTTCATCTTCCAGCAGTTCAACCTGCTCCCCGTGCTTACCGCGCTGGAGAACGTGGAACTGCCGCTCAAGCTCACGGGCATGAAGAAGAAGGAACGAATCGAGCACGCCACGACGGCGCTGAACCTGGTGGGCCTCGGAGAACGCCTGGGCCACTTTCCGCGGCAGCTCTCCGGCGGCCAGGAGCAGCGCGTCGCGATCGCCCGCGCGATCGTAACCGATCCGAAACTGATCCTGGCCGACGAGCCGACGGGCAATCTTGACGCCGCGTCGGCGCAGGAAGTCCTGACGATTCTCTCCCGGCTGAATCGCGAGTTCGGCAAAACCGTCGTGATGGTCACCCACGATCCGCACGCCGCGCGTTTCGCCACCAGGACGCGGCACCTGGAGAAAGGCGAGATGCTGGCGGAAGGCGCTGTACCGGTGGCGTGATCCAGATTGGATCTCATGGGTATGCAACCGGATTCGAAGCGCGATGAGGCTCCCCTCTGGGACATCACCGATCGTGTCAACGTTGGCTCCGACGCCGGAGACGACACCTACTTGCGCCTTCACCATATTCCCGTTCTCGTTCGCGATCAAGACAAGAGCCTGAGGTTTTACCGCGAAACTCTGGGCTTCAATCTGATCACGGACCGGCCCCGAGAACACGGGCGTTTCATCTTGGTGGCCGCGCCCGACGGCGGCTCTCCGCTCGCATTGATAAGTCCCAGACCCGGATCTGAGGAACTCAACCGAATCGGTTGCGGAGGATCTCAAGCTGTATTCATCACCGAAGATGTGGCTGCACGGTATGAGGCTTGGCGGGACCGAGGGGTTCGATTCCAGCGTCCGCCTCAAACCGGCGCATGGGGTGGGGTGTTTGTCACCTTTGAGGACATCGACCACAACACCTTTATCCTGGCCGGATGGGACAACTTCACCCGCGAGATCGAGCGACAAAGGCGGGAAGCTGCGCAGAGGTTGGAGTCCGAGCGCCGCGCTGAGCAAGAACTGGCAATCGCAAAAGAGGTGCAAGCCAGACTGTTTCCCCAATCCGCTCCGCCCCTCCAAACGCTCGACTATGCGGGCATTTGCATCCAGGCACGGGAGGTCGGAGGGGACTACTACGATTTCCTGAATCTGGGCGGCGACCGCTTAGGACTGGTTGTGGGCGACATTTCTGGCAAGGGAATCGCCGCGGCACTTCTGATGGCCAATCTGCAGGCGAACGTGCGTAGCCAACTCGCTGTAGCCGCCAATGATCCGCAAGGTTTTCTGCAATCGGTGAATCGCCTGTTCTACGAGAGCACGACCGAGGGACACTACGCCACAGTCTTCTTCGCCGGATACTCGGATCAAACACAGCATCTTCGCTATGCAAACTGTGGTCACCTCCCTGGTCTCCTCCTGCGGAACTACGGCGCCTTGGAGCGGCTTGGCGCGACCGGCACCGTGCTGGGCCTGTTCCGGGATTGGGAGTGCGCAATCGAGCAACTGACACTAACGGCGGGGGACACGCTTCTCCTCTACACAGACGGCGTGACCGAACGATTCAATGACTCGGGAGAAGAATTTGGAGAAGGGCGACTCATCGATGCGCTGGTCCGACACCAAGAACTACCGGCCCAGGCACTACTGGAAGCAGTCCTTGACGAAGTTCGCCGCTTTAGCCCACAGGAACAGACCGATGATCTGACATTGATCGTCGCTAAGTTCAGAGCAACTGCGGCACTCCAAGACGCTTGAGTATTCAGGAGGCTTCATGTCCATCCAATCCTCAAGGGTGATCGGCGCACGAACACGTGGAGCAGGCCGATCAGATCTCAGGCGGGATGCCGCAGAAGCCGGCGCTCGCGTGAGTGGTGCCGACAGTGCCGGCCTGCGGAAAGGGGGCGCAAAGCGCCTGGATATTTACAGCAACATTCTGGGACGTGTTGGTGTTCGGCGGTCTCGCGTGTGAGGGTGTCGGCTCGGCAGAGTGGCTCAGGTGCAAAGGGGGATGGAACTTGTGGAGATTAGAAGTTACCTGGCTTCAATATGTCGGTTGCCGTTGGAGGTCTTTCTAGGAGGCCGCTCCAGGAAATATGCCATACAAGTAGATGCAGGCTATGTTGAGAGCTTTGACATAGCTGGAACGAAAGCTTGTGATAGTTGGGAGAACGCGGATGGTTCGGCAGTCTTCATTGTCCAGTCCCGGAAGGACCTTCGTTATCTGGCTCAATCCATGAAGGGCGTTCGAGCAGTAAGCCTGATGTGAATGGTGGGGGACCCCCACGGCCAGCTACCAATTGAGGCTGTTCGGCAAAACGATATCTGGCAGGCATCGCTAATCAGATGCAACCGGAGGCACAACAGGGCTCGCCCCCGCCCGCGTACCCATGCCGACCCTTTGGGGCGATCAGCGGGCCGCCGATTGAGCGGTCTTGCGCCCGCGTCTTTACCGGACCCGCCGGAAATACATTATTGCCCCGGTCAGGAACAACCGGCCGGGAGAGACCGCTCCGCTTTCATGGGAGCCTTCACGCGAACTCCAAAACGTGATCTAGCGGGCCCGAGAGAAGTTCAAACCCTCCCGGCCGCAGCATCGTTACTGTGGGCTTCTAGCGATTTCGCCAATTCATCTCAACCTGTGAACGAAATCCGCGATCGCGGCCCCGATCTCGTCGGGGCTGTCCTCCTGTAACAACTTTCGACCTTTGACGGCAACTTCGGTCTGGTTCGGCCATCGCCGGATAATCTCACGCAGGCGGCCCCGGGCGAGCGTTCCTGGTTCACCATTGATGAACAACTTGGGCACCGCATCGCTGTGGGCCAACCAACTACCGTACCCGCTGACGATCTCGACGACTTCGGCGGGTTCGCCGTCGATCGGGAGGCTCCGAGGCCACGACAGCATCGGCCGGCGGTCTTCACCTGCCTTGCGGAAAGGCCTCCGGTAATGATTCCACTCCTCGTCCGTGAGCGGCCGTATGATCGCTTGTGGCAGAACCTTCTCGATGAATATATTCTCCTCCAACACCATTCGCTCCCCCTCCGGCGAGCGGAGCGCTTTGAACAAAGGGTGGCCGTGTTCGGGGATGTCCGACCAGTTCAGAGGCGCGGCGATGGCTTCCATGTGAACCAGACCTAGCACGCGCTGACTATTTTGTCTGGCCCAATCAAGCCCGAGTACCGCGCCCCAGTCGTCCAGTACGAGCACGATGCGATTTCCGAGACCTAGCTGATCCCACAGATCAAAAAGATGGCGCCGGTGAGTGGCGAGGCTATAGCGGTCCGGCCCTAGCGAGGCGTCGAGCTTATCCGAGCCGCCCATGCCGATGATGTCGCAGGCGACGAGGCGTCCCATTCCTTCCAAGTGCCGCATGACGTTTCGCCACACATATGACGATGCCGGCTGACCGTGTTGAAATACAATCGCGTCGCCACCGCCTTCGTCGATGTAGGCCATTCGCCTGCCTTTGACTTCGCGGTACTTGAGTTCTGCGTAAGGCTTGGCTCCGATCATTGTTCTCCTGTGCTTTAATTAGTTTGGACCGAGGCGAGTTCGTGACGCGGACGCAGCAGTGGTCGGAACGCCGCGCGGTAGGACCAGGCGAGGAAGATCTCAAGCACGGTCACAAGCGCCGCCAAACAGATTTCCGCTCCCGACGATGGAACGAAGAAGTGCATAACGGCGACGTTCACGATAATTGGTGCGAGCACGGCCAGCGCGAGAGGCACGAGTTGTCCTGTCAAAAGCGCGGCCCCAGTTAGCAGGTAGGTCACGAACAACAGCGGGAAGAAGTACCGGCTGGCGGCCAGCCCACCGATGAACACTGCGGCCGCGCCATGCGCCGGCGGGAGTGGGAACAAATTCAACAGCCCATTCAACCCGAAGCCGAAGAACACGAGTCCGAGAATCACGCGCGCGCCGATTGTAACTTTGGATTCCACCGAGTCTACCTTTCCTTCAATTGATCACCATCGGGTGGTATGCAACTCGTACGAACTGGTTGGAGCGAACTCTCCGGCAACGGCACGCTCGTGCACTTCAAAAGCCGAAGCGCCGGCCTTGCGCGCCTCGATCATCTTGTCGAGATCGACATTGAGATGTACCTGAGGAGGCAACGCCTTCAACTGCTCTGTAACTGTCCACTCGTCGGCAAAATTGGCGGCATTGAGCTCAATGATGTTTCCGTCGGGATCCTCGTAATACATCGCCGTTTGAATGAACTGATCCGCGGCCCACAGCGGCAGCATACCCAGCTTCTTGAGCCGGACGTAGGTGCCGAGTAGATCGTCGAGTGTGTCGTATGCAAAAGCGATGTGTTGCACCCGCGCATGGCGGGCTTTGTCGTTGTCGAGCGAGACGCCGGGTGTCTGAAAGAACGAGAGGCGATGATTGACCTCATCATTGGTGGCAAACGCCACGGCCGTGAATGGCGATCCGGCCGGCGCCGGGACGTGCTTATGGACGGTTATCCCGAGTACTTTGCGGTACCACTCGAGCATGGCGTCCAGGTTGGCTGTCGTCAAACCGCAATGCTGCAGCTTGGGATGGACAGTGATGTCGGTATTCATGTAAATTCTCCGGTTCGTTTCGAAGTTGGTTTGAATTAGTTGACCGAGGTTCCGCCTGCCGATACGACTCGGCGGGATATCTCGATTCCGAGTTTCTGCATCCGCACCTGAAGCGTGGTTCGCTTCATGCCAAGTCGAACTGCTGCGCCAGTTGGTCCGGCGACTACCCAATTGCACTCCTCTAGCGCTCGTAGGATCTGGCTCCGTTCGGTGTCGTGCAAGAGAATGCGAAGATTCTTCGGATCTGCCCGGACGCATGTCACCGCCGTGCCTGACTGGAGATCGGCCACGGGGACCTGCAACACCGGGCCCGTAGACACTATGACTGCGCGCTCCATTATGTTTTGCAACTCCCGAACATTGCCCGGCCACGGGTAGCGTACGAGCACCTCCATGGTGTCCGAGGGAATCACTTCGATGTTCCGGTTGTTTCGGCGACTGAACTCCTGGACGAAGTGGCGGACCAGCATCGGAATGTCTTCCGGCCGCTCACGCAAAGGCGGCACGCGTACGGGAAATACGTTCAGACGATAGTAAAGGTCGGACCGGAACTTCTCCAGTTCCACCATTGATTTGAGGTCTCGGTTGGTCGCGGCGATCAGGCGGGCGTCGGTGCGCAGCGTGCGGGTGCCGCCCAAGCGCTCGAACTCGCGTTCCTGCAGAACGCGAAGAAGCTTTGGCTGCAATTCCAGGGGAATCTCGCCCACTTCGTCGAGGAAAATGGTCCCGCGATGCGCCAATTCGAATCGCCCCAACCGCTGCATGGTTGCGCCTGTAAAGGCGCCCTTTTCATGGCCGAACAACTCGCTTTCCAGCAAGGAAGCGGGAATGGCCGCGCAATTCAGCTTCACAAACGCGTTGGCTTTGCGGGAATTGAGGTTGTGGATGGCACGGGCAACCAACTCTTTGCCGGTTCCGGTCTCACCGCAGATCAAAACCGTCGAATCCGTCGGAGCGACCGTCTCAACCTCTCTCATCACGCGACGCAGTGCGTCGCTGGCCCCGACGATATTGTCGAAGTGAAGCTCGCTGCTGATCTGGGATTCCAGGTAAACGTTTTCCCGCGACAACCGGTCCTTCAGCCGGGAGATCTCTCCAAAAGCGAGCGCACTTTCCACTGCCAGCGCGATCTGGTTACTCACCAGCCCCAGGAAAGAGGCCTCATTCCCCTGGAACGCATCATTCCGGGAACTCGCGAGCCCCAAGACTCCGAGGACACGGCCGCGACTCGTGAGCGGCAACCGGCAGCAAGACCGGATTCCTGACGCGGCCAGAGCAGGATCGGCAGTGATTTCCTCTTGCGACAGATTGGCAGGCCGGCCGGTTTCCAGTACCCTTTCTGCGATGATCGCAAAAGTCGGGTCCTCGTGAAGCGGCTTAGGACGTGCTAAATCGGTGGTATACAGAAGCAACTCCCCGTTGTTGGGATCGGGAAGAACAGCGGCCGCCGAGTCGCATTGCATCACCTCCCGGCCACTTACCGTAACTTCCCGGAGTAAATCGAGCACGTCCAGCTTGGTTACGCATCGGTTCGTGACCTGCAGAAGAACGCTCAACCGCTCCTGCATGGCTTGCGAATCAATACAATTCAGCCCTCGGTCCATGACTTGTCCCTCCTCTTCATGCCCAGGGTCGCGTCCCTCAACAGCGATCCCGTTTCTCGCCCCGGCCTTGCTCCGTCTTCAAACTCTTCCGGAGCATCCTTTCGAATTTCTGTTTCGATTCTGACGCCATTGTTGAAACTGGCCAATTCCACTTCGAGTCCGGCATCACCCCTCGAATTCGCGTGGTGCATCCCTCTTTAGAGGGTGAAGGACGCTACTGGCCGGGGCGCCGGTTTTCGCGGATTTCGAAGACCTTCCTTCCGAACCGATAAGCATCCACCGACCAGGCACCGGGGCCCAGCATGGCTACACCCAAGCTGAGCGCACCCAGCACTAAAACAATCCAAGGTTCGCCAGGTTTTGAGGCTTCAGGTGAAAAGAAAATCCAAACCTGCGCTGCTGTGATGGCCGCTCCGGCGACACGGGTAAAGAGCCCGCAGACTAGAAGCAGGCCAGCCGCCGCAGCCGCGAGATCGGGAACTGCGGAAAGCCGGCCAGCGGCCAAGTCCGCAATTCCCCAATAGATCAAAGGTAAGCCGACAGCGGCCCGTTGGAGGAGCAGTCCTCCGCCTGGCCAGCCGTCAGGGAAAGCCGAAAACGTTCGCAGGTAGGTACCCCGATCTGATGGTGTTACATCTGTGGCCGGAAGTAGAACCCCCGAAAGTTCGCGGACGCACCCCTCTTTCGAGGGTGTTCTCACTGAAGATCGATGATCCCGCGCTTCAACCCGAGGGTGACGGCGTGAGTCCGGTCGTTGGCGCTGAGTTTGAGCAGGATGTTCTTGACGTAGCCCTTGACGCTTTCCTCCGTGAGGTTGAGCTGAGCGGCGATCTCCTTATTGGCATTGCCGCCGGCAATCAGTTTCAACACGCTGATTTCTCGCGGGCTTAAAGCACTATCCAGTGCATGCTGGGCTACGCCGGCAGCGACTTCGGCGCTCAAGCGCTTCTGACCCCCGAAAACCGCCCGAATGGTCTCCAGCAACTCTTTCCGCAGCAACCCTTTCAGCAGATAGCCCTGTGCGCCCGCCTTGAGCGCACGCATCACCTGGACGTCGCCCGCATAGGTAGTCAAGACAATGATCCGAGCGTCGGGAAACTCATCACGAATCGCGCTGATCGCGTCGATGCCGCCCATATTCGGCATTTGCAGGTCCATAAGCGTGATATCCGGGCGGTGTTTTCGGAACTGCTCGATGGCGTCGACTCCATCGGACGCCTCCGCCACCAACTCCATATCGGATTGCGTGCCGATTAGTCGGGCAATGCCATCGCGGACTACGGCGTGATCGTCTACGGCGAGAACTCGAATCACAGTTACCTCAAGGCCTTCCGGGACGGCAACAATCGAGACCAGAACGGCGGCTTCCCATAAACGGTGGGCACCGGAACGCTTAATGCGATTTCGGTGCCGACTCCCTGGCCGCTAGAGATCGTCAGCTTCGCCCCAATCGCTCTGGCCCGCTCGCGCATTCCTGACAATCCGTAATGGCCTGCCTTGCCTCTTTCCAGAACCTCGAGAGGCATTCCTTTCCCATCGTCCCGAACTCGCAATTGTATCAAGTGCTTGTCATATATGATCTCAGCTTCAATGTGAGTTGCCCCGCCGTGAGCAACGGCATTCCGCAGCGCCTCGCGAGCAATTCGATAGATTTCGTCACGAACAATCGGATGCAGGTCTCGCGCCGCACCTTCTACGACGAGACGGAAGGTCCCCTTTGTAACGAGTTCGTTCCCCAGAGCGCGGAGCGCATTCCCCAGATCGTTGGTGGTTGTGGCTGACGCACGCAAATCGTGGACGGCATTGCGGGCCTCGACCACAGCCTGATCACCGAATTCCAGAGTCGACTGCAATTCGTCCTTCGCCTTTCCGGGAGGGAGCAGTTCGTCGACGACTTGAAACCGGAGCATGAGTCCCTGAAACGTCTGCAGAAGTGTGTCGTGCAAATCGCGCGCGATGCGCGTGCGCTCCTCCATACGCTCCTCCGCGCGCACGTGGTATTCATGGGCCAACCGCTGCAGGCGGCGGCGATACAGCACAAACAGCAAGGCGTAGCAGCACGCCGCGACCCCGGCATGGAACCAATGCTGCTGATAGAATGCTCGGTCGATGGCAAAATCGAGCTTGTCGCCGGTTTCATTCCAAAGGCCGTTATTGTTGCTCGCAATCACGTCAAAGTGATAGTTGCCCGGGCCGAGGTTCGTGTACTGCCTCTGGCGGTCGTTCACCACCTCGGTCCAGTCTGGATCCTGCCCGTCAAGCTTGTACCGAAACCGTACCTTTTCCGGCGCCACTAGGCTGAGGGCCGTGTAGTCGATTGTCACGTTGCGGACAAGCGCAGGCAAATGCAAGCCGCGCGCCGCATCGTACGTTTTGCCATCGGCCGTAATCTGCTCAATGCGAACTGGCGGACGAAGCGTATTGACCGTGATATGAGACGGGTCGATGACGCCCACCTTGGTGCCGTTCTGAAACCAGATTCTGCCGTCGGAGGACTTTGCAGCATGAGATCTGTAAGGACTGGGGAGAGCAATCAACTGAATTCCATCGGTACTGTCAAATGTGGTCAGCTGAATCCTGCGTTTGGGGACTGCTATCCAGGCGTCCAACTCAGTTCGCGCGATTCGCAGGAGTCCGCACCGGGTGTATACCCAATAGGAAGACACGTCGTCTTCGATGATCCAGTGAACAGCATCGCAGGGCAACCCATTCGCCGTGGTCAACGTGGCAACGCGTCCGTTAGCGATCCGGCTGAGGCCACCTTCGCCTGCGGCCCAAAGCGCGCCGTCGCGCGCAGTGGAAATGTTAAATACTCTTTGGGTACGCAGACCTTGTTTAACCAATGGCAGTTCGCGGAATTGTCCGGCACGGAAATACACAATCCCGCCATTCAGCAGCCCTGTCCAGACACCCCCCTCTTGATCGGATACGAGGCCGGACCCTGGCGTATTGCCCACCTTCTCCCAAGGCATCCGCTCAGTCACTGTGCCATTCACGAGGTGAAGTAGACCCTGATTCTTCGCGGTGAGATCCAGGCTGAGCCACAGGCCTCCGTGACGATCGTCTGCGATCGCATTGATCGGCGCTTTGGGCACGGAGGGAACCGCCGTGAACTTCCCCGCTTCAAACGTTACGAGGCCATGATCCGTAGAAACCCAGATTCGTCCGCGCTCATCCTCGAAGAGCGATCCGATCTGATCGTCGGGCAATCCTGTGTTGTCTTGTTTCCGGTATAGACGAATGCGTCCGTCCTTCCATCGATTGAGCCCGGTCCGCGTCCCAACCCAAATGCTGCCGTCTCGGGCCGCCAGAACGGCGCCGGTGCTATTGCTGGAGAGACCTTCCGTCTCCGACAGCGAGGCTACCGGCAATTCATGGAAGCTATCCAATCCGGCGGAGGTGGCGACCCAGATGGTTCCCTCTCGATCCTCGAAAAGTCCCGTCACCTGGTCGCTGGAAAGAGCGTCGCTGTGGGTAATCAGGCGGTTCCCCCCCCCGGATGAGTACACGAGGCCGTGAGCATCGGTGCCAATCCAAAGTGCTCCGTGACGGTCGCGAAGAAGATGCTTGGCAGTCAAGGGCGACGGGACGCCGCGAAGAGGATAATCCAAGATCTTTCCGCCGACGATCCGGCGGACAAGACCTCGATGAATGACGGCGACAATACCTGAACCGCCCTCCCCTGGTACCAGGGACAGGCCATCCGAGAATGGGTGATCCAGGTAACGGGCCGGTGGCCCTGGCTTGCACCGCCAAAGCCCGGAAGCCGCTCCCGCCCACAGAGCGCCGTCGGGATCCTCATAAAACGAGATCACCCCGTTTCCGAGACTTCCGTCGTCGCCGAAGCATGCGGTACCTCCGTTCCGGATCGAGCAGATCTTGCCAGCGGGAAATCCCAGCGCACCCACCCAAATGGTTCCTTCCCGGTCTTCGAGCACCGCTAAGATGACGAACTTGGAGAGGGCGGGGTATTGAGTCAGGCGGCCGTCCTTCCAACTCGCCAACCCCTCATAGGTGCCGATCCAGAGGCTCCCGTCCCGTGCTGCATAAACCACCGAAACGGGGCCGCGCGGAAGTTGCTGGCCGAGCGGCGCCCACGGCACCATCCGCACACCGTCGAATCGAACCAGACCGGAGTCGGTGGCCAACCAGAGGTAACCATCGGGCGTCTGAGCGATCGAGTGGGCGGTGCTTCTCAACCCGCTGTTTTGAGGAGTCCACGCGCTGTGCGCGTAATGCCATAGTCCAGCTGCTGGATTTGCGGCTAGCACACACGGACACACCGATGCCAACATCCCAAGAACGATGATGGTCCGTTTCCATGTCGCCACTGGCTTCAAAGCCTTCGCTGTAAGATTTTAGTGCACTCCGTGGCCGGAAGGCTAATAGCGACACGAGCGGTACAAGTCAATTTGCACTCCCCGTTCCCTGACATTTGCCGGAGGAATGCGATGGAGCGGCAACCTCCGCCCGGCTACACCGTCTGGAACGCTGAAAACGAAAGCAGTACAGCCCCCTTTTGGATGGTGCGCCATCCCTGGCTGGGGTGAGAACCCCCAAAAGCTTTGGGCAGTACCCCTATTTCGAGGGGTCCCAGAGAAGATCGATGAGCCTGCGCTCCAGGACGATCATGACGGCGTGAGTTCGGTCATCGGTGCCGAGTTTGAGCAATATGTTGCAGCAACCCTTGAGGCTTTCCTCGACGAGATTGAGGGGGGTGCGGTCTCGTCGTTCGCCTACAGCGCATGTTCGGCGACCCAGGCGGCGATCAATCCATGTCGAATTCCAGGATGTTGCCATCCGGGTCATGTACCCGGAAGTTTGTCCTGCCGAAGGACCGTTGAGTGGGCGGCCCATCCGGCTCGATGCCGGCAGCCTTCAGGTTTTCGTAAAGGGCGTGCAGGTCGGGGGCATTCATCTCGATGTGGAAGCTCTTTTCTTCTGGCGGGATTGCAACGACCTGAATATGCCCGTCACCGATCTTGAACTTCGCGAACTGACCCTGACGGTGCATAATCAGCTTCGCGCCAGGCAACTTCGAATAGAATGCGACTGATTTCTCCACATCGGCGACATGCAGGCTCACACCTTCCAAGCTCGTAGTCATAGTTTCTTTCTCCTTCAGTTTCACGCACTGCCGGGCGACCATTTGGGATTCTACCGGTCAGCGATTCAAGGCGCAACTGTATGGGTCACGTTGAACCTCTCACACCAAGGCGCTGTGCGCTGTGCCGTGTCACGGCTTCTTGTGATTCGCGATTGGTTCTGCGTAGCATTGGGATCAGGAGAACGCCGCAGATCCCATAGAGGACCGCAGCCAATAGGAGCTCGCGCCGCATCCCGATTACGTCCGCCAACCGGGCGATCGCCAACGCCGCGAACGGCGCTACACCGGTGAAGGCCAGCGAGTAGAGACTCATCACGCGACCCCGGAGGGCGTCCGGGACACTCTCCTGAACCATGGTCGAGGCCACCCCGAGGGTGTTGGAGATGCCGAACGAGAGGACCGCCGCCGCCGCTGCCGAAACAGCCAAATAGCGAGACCAGGCCAGCGCAGAAAGAGTGAGGGCGATCACGACGAGCGCGGTCGTTATCCACCCGATGCGGAACCTGCGCGGCAGGGCAAGGAGAAATATGGCCCCCAAGAACGCGCCGGCGCCTGAGGCCGCCATCATCACGCCGAGGCCGCCCGGCCCGACTTGCAGCACGTGCTTCGCATAGAAAGGCATGAGAGTCGCCGCGTTCGGGAACACGAACATCGTGGTGATGACCGTCAGCCCGAGCAGCGCCACGATCTGCGGATGTTCTCGGACGTACCGCACTCCCTCAGCCATTGAGAGCCTCTTGTTTGTTCTCCCACCAGTCGCGTCCCTGGGTTTTATCAGCAGGAGGCTACCGATTACGGCGAGAAAGCTCGCCCCGTTTGCAAAGAAGGCGGCCGCCATTCCCCACTGGGCCACGAACCAGGACGCGATTGCCGGGCCGACAATGCGGGAGCCGTGGAAGGCCGCCTGGTTAAGCGCGATCGCCTGCGGCAGGTCTTCCCTCTCGACGAGGTGGGGATAGAACGACTGGTACGCCGGAAGGTCGTAGGCGGTCGCGAGGCCGAGCAGGACGGCGATCATCCAGACGTGCCAAAGCCGGAGATGACCTGCCTGGATCAGCACGCCCAGCACGACGGCAAGCACGGCCAGCACCGACTGTGTAAAAAGCAGGATCCGGCGCCGGTCCATCCGGTCCGCGGCCACCCCGCCGAACGGCGTCAGGATCAGGATCGGGATCGACGCCGCCAAGTTGACCGACGCGAGCGCGAACGCCGACGAGGCCAGAGTGGTGACGACCCAGCCCTGGGCGAACTGCTGCATCCAGGTTCCGGTTTGCGAAATTGCCTGTCCGCCCCAGAAGAGGGCGAACTCGCGATTCCGCAGCGCACCCAGAACCGTCGACGGTTTTGCCCTTGGTGCGTCTGCCGCAACTGTCGCGCCTTGGCCTACGCCTCCGGGATCTCCGGCTCCGAGTTCCGGTCGTTCATGCGGCCCCTCGCCTGTCGTCGTACTCATCTTTAGTCACCTCTCGTTATGGGCGCGCTGCCCTGGCAGTGTTGTTTTGTTCAGCCGCAACACGGTTCAGAAGCTTGTGGCCGGATCGTACGGCTTGGCTGGAGCGAACTCTTCGGCCATTGCACGCTCGTGTATTTCCCACGGGGACGCTCCGGCCTTACGAGCGGCCACGAGTTTATCCGGATCGATCTGCGCGGGCCTTCCCGCCTGTCCCGTTCGAAGGTATTCCGTTGCCGTCCACGGACTGCCGTAGTTGTAGAAAAACATTTCGACGACGTTACGGTCAGGGTCCTCATAATAGAGGGATATTCCCGGCCCGTGGTCGGCGGCCCATAGCAGCGGTACGCCCGACTCCTTGATACGGATATAGGTGCCCAACAAATCGTCAAGGGTGGAGCATTCGAAGGCCACATGCTGCAGCCCGGTATGCTGGCGTCGATCCGGGTCCGTAGTGGCCTTGGGGATTTCGAAGAAAACGATGCGATGATCCATCTCATCGTTGCTGATGAACGCGAGGGCCGAAAAGGGAGGACCGTGATGCGTCATGCGTGCGATTGCCGGAATTTTCGAGCGATGGTTGACGGTCATGCCCAGCACCTTTCGGTACCATTCGACCATCGGGTCCAGGTCGGCTGTAATCAGCCCGTAATGATGTAGTTTCGGATGGACAATTGTTTGCGTATTCATCGGTTTTCCTTTCTTATGCCCGGGCGCCGAAGCGCTCCGGATGTTCACTCAAGCCTGTACGAACTCACGTAATCGTGACTTCCTCGCCCACCAGGAATCCGCCGGCTTCCAGCGCCGCGTTCCAGTTCAGGCCGAAGTCTTTGCCGTTGATCCTGGCGGTTGCTGAAACCCCCATTCGGGTGCTGCCCACGGGCCTGTATAGGGCGGCGTTGGACCTTCGACGTCGAACACCACTTCGCGTGTTCACCGACGCGGCGTTAGCCGAGGCTTCGATCCGGGAATTTCTAATATCGTTCGGATCGAGCATCATCGAGCCTGTGATGACCGTGAAACGCAAGCGTAGGGCCACATCTGGCAAGGCCCTAAGGCACTGAGTTAAAAAGACAGTCGTGGCTATCTTTGGCGGCGATGTCAAAGGTGTCAATGCGTGTTTGACACTTCTGTCAGCGGCCGCGCAGGGCAACCAGGGTCTGGGACTTGGATCCCTAGCGGCACCTTTTCCGGGAAGTTCACTTCGTGAGTGAAATTCCGGCGCGCGTACCAACGACAGCTCGACTGTGAATGCGCTCTTCCGACAGGCACTTTGAGCCGACGCGTCCAGCGCGGTTCTACGTCCGAACCGCCGGCTGCTGGGTCACTAACCATTACTCGCTTGCGCATTTGGGTTCTCTCCGATTCCTGGCAAACACCGCCAGGAATACACGTTGACAGCCACAACGCTGGCGCTACCTCGCTGTTGGAAACAGCGCACTTGGCGAACCACGCGGACCTCCCTATCCCGTTCAACTGCCGCAGAATTGGCACGTGCCGGGCACCAGCAAGTTTTGGCTTCGTGGCCGGCGACTAAATACCTGTGTTTCGAATTCCAACTTGGTCTTTGGGCAGACTGGATCTGGCAAACCGACAACAGACGAAGCGCGACGAGTGGCTGCAACCCGGTTTCGTGCGCCATTCTGTGACGGAATCGGCACGCACCAAGGCCAGAGCTCGATACGGCGACCACCGGGCTAAGGGTGTCAGAGCGCGATCTTCGCTTCCTCTGTCAGAGTCCTGAGGGAAACCGAGCCCATCGCGGTCAGCTATCCGAGAGCGGAGGCAAATGCCCCATTCCTCCCGCACGGTACCGTGAGACGGCTCCTTCGATCTGCGAACGCTCATTCATGATGAAGGGTCCGTCCGCGACGACCGGTTCGCGGATCTCGACGCCGGACAGGAGGACTAAATGCGCGCGTTGGAGGGCTTCGAGCTTCACGTGTCCGCCACTGCCGTAGATGCCCAGAGCGTGACCGCCCGACACCTCCTGCTCGCGAGCGGCGGTGTGAACGATGATGTCCCCTTCGGGCACGTAAACAATCGTGTTGTGGGCACTCGCGAGATTGAGGGACATCTCACTCTGCAGTTCGATATCGAGAAAGTCGAACGGCTCGGCGGGGACGAGAGGAGACAACAGACCTGCGAACGACCCAACAAGAACGCGCACACAGTCTCCTGCGCCGCTTCGCCACTCCGGTACGCTGCTCTTTTGAAGCCGAAACATCCGCGGCGCTACCAGTTTGTTCTTCGCACTCAAGTTGACGAAGACCTGAAGGCCATGCAGTTCGCGACTCGCGTCCGCCGGGATCTCCTCATGGACGACACGGCTCCCTGCCTGGGTCCAGACGATCCCACCGGGGCCGGTGACCAGATCGTTGCCTAGAGAGTCGCGGCTGCGAAGCGAACCTTTGGAGTCCTCAAACACGTACGTGACGGCCGAGAAGCCGGCGTGCGGGTGGAGCGGAAACGGCCGCCCCGTCACGCGGAAATCGTCGAGCACCAGGATCGGCGAGGCGCGTTCGCCGAGTTCCTGTAGGTCAATCGACTTGACCGAGAAGCCGCCGCGGTTGTCGCGCGCCTGTGCGGCCAGAACCGGTGACAATTGAATCGCCATGGATTTGCCCTCAAGCCACCTTCTCGACAGCGGCGATGAGTTGTGCCTGCGCGGCTTCGAACGCCGAATTCTCGCCGATACCGGTTCTGGCCATGCCCTCGGCGCGGACGAACGCGATGTCAGTTAGGCCGATGAAGCCCAGGACCGTGCGGAGGTAGGTCTCCTGAAAGTCCAGCGACTTCATCGGGCCATCGGAGTAGACGCCGCCTCGCGCCGAAACAATGATCACCTTCTTATTGGAAGGCACCAGCCCTTCGGGGCCCGATGCGCCATAGCGAACGGTCCGGCCCGTTCGGACCACATGATCGATCCAGGCTTTCAATGACGAGGGAATCCCGAAATTGTGCATCGGCGCACCGATGATGATGACATCGGCCGCCAGCACCTCGTCCACCGCCTCCTCGGACAGTTTGATGGCCTCGGAAAGCATGTCATTGCGCTGCTCCGGAGGCGTGTAAAAGGCAGCGATCGTCAAACCGTTCAGGTGCGGCAGCGGATTCGCTGCCAGATCGCGTTCGATTATTTTGCTGTCGGGATGCTTGGCCTTGAGTTCCGCAAGCACCCTCGCGGTCAGCTTGCGAGAAACGGAACGGTCGGCCAATGGGCTGCTTTCGATGTTTAGAATTGTGTAGGGCATGGTATGTCTCCTTTTGCGATGTCAATGTGTTTTAGGACTGGGTGCGCCGGAAGTACGCGATGGTCCCGGTCAGGACCAATAGGATGAATGCCGGCATTGCGGTCGCCATGCCCAGTACCGCCATATGAGCGATGAGCGCGCCGAGCATCACCGTCGCCAACAGTGCGGCACCGTAGAACGCTGTTCGCGGCACGACCACGGCGATTGCTCCAGCGATCTCCAGAACCGCTGCCAGGTAGCGGAACCACTGGCCGAGGCCGATCTCTTCGAACATGGCGACGACTGGGGGCGCGCCCGCCAGGCCCGATCCCCCCGCCGCAAGAAGTGCAGCTCCGGAAAGGATCTGCAACGTCCACAGCGTCACGTTCAGAGCTTTTCCAGAACTGCGAGTGATTTGGTTTGTCGTTGGGTAAGCCATTTTGTATTTCCTTTCGGCTTCGAATAGGGCATCCGGCATTCCAGCCGTGAAAAATCGTAAGCCCAATCAATTCAACAAGTCTGTGTCCCCTAGGTGCCAAGAGGGCATGGCCGGCCTTCGGCACGTACCGAATCTACGGCATATACCGGAACTGCTCCACACAGCGGTAGCACTCTTCCCGCACGCCGTGTAATCGCGATGGTCGGTCGTCAATCGGTTCTCCCGATAGACTCTGACTCCACCGCCCTTTGGCCTCGCCACAGCAGGCATAATCCGTCGAGCGCGCAATCAGCTCGGATGTCCGAGGATTGTTACAATTTCGCGCTACGCCCAGCTATCAGGCTTCCTCTTCAGCAGCGGCCATCTCTCTAGCAGGATGAGCGCCTGATGCAGGCAACAGCAGCCAACTTACGGCGCTAACGGATTCTTCGAGAGAAAGCCTGGTCACGATTTGTTCCAGCATTTCATCGTTACGCCCGGACAATCGCAGATCTGCGTCGATCATCACACCCGATCCTCGATCCTCGCTTCGCAATGCATAAAGAACGAGTGGCAACCGGCTGACGGTTTGCAGAAGCAAGGAGCGCAACCGGGATTCGTCTTGCGAACGGCAGATGAATTCCAGGTGATAAGGCACTTCCGGGGGACTTTGATCCGAAACGGGAGGATGAAGTCTATACGCCAGTGGGCGTAAGGCGGTGTTTGTGAGCAGCACTCCCGCCAAAACAATGGCTGCATAGTGCGCATGCCCGAGAGCCGTGATCACTCCCACTGCCGCCGAACACCAAATCGTCGCTGCTGTATTCAGACCGCGAATCTGGGCGCTTTCCTTGAAAATCACCCCAGCGCCCAAGAATCCCACTCCCGACACGACATAGGACACAATGCGCGCCTCGGCCGTCGCATCCCCGAGCATCAAACCGCCGGACATGGCGAATGCTGCCGCACCGCCCGCGACCAGCGCATTAGTACGGGTGCCCGCCGTACGCTGTCGCCATTCGCGCTCCAATCCAATCAGCGCGCCGAGTAGAAGCGCCATTGCAAATCGTGCGGCGAAAGCCTGGATTGTCATCCCAACCATGACCGACTCCATCTCTGAGGTCTCTGCGACTCGATAACTTGCTGTGGTGGGTCCATACGGGAGTCGGCGATCAGTTCCGAGTCCGGTTCTGCGTGTACGACGAACTTGTGCACACGACATGCCAGCACTCCCAAGCCGACGACGTGCAGGAGATCATCGACTTACCTCCTCCGCGCCCAACAACCGAGTGCTGCTTTTCGTGGCTTGTGCCGGTTCGTTGGCAGCAGCGGACGAACGATGGAGGAGAAATCCGATAAGCCGCTGCCGCCAGCCCGGGTTCGCGGCAAGAATCTCGATCGGAGCGCCTACAATCCCTTGAGCGAACGCTCTGGATTCTGAGGATCGCGCGATGATTCGCGCGCCCATCCGATGCCAACGGAGGAGCAGATTGCGCCCGTGTTCATCCGCGCACGTGGCGGCAAGATCGATCACGAGTTGGCGCCCGTGTAGAACCGAATCTGCGGTACGCGAAGCTTGATCGAGACTCGCGACACCGGGTCCTGACAGATCGCCGATGATCGAAAGGCGTAAAGCGTCGGAGTGGTCGTGGATGTAGTAATCGAGGTTGCTCATTCCCAACCCCCGCCGAGGGCCTTATACAGTTGGACGACGCTCGCCAACTCCGAGTAGCGGGTCTGCGCCAGAGTCAACTCGGCCTGAAACAGATCGCGGTCGGCGTCCAAGGCGTTTAGTTGCGTATCAACGCCTCCCTGATAGCGCACATACGCGAGTCGCTTGCGATCTTCGAGGGCGCTGACGAGCCTTTCCTGTTCGACGCGGCTCTCCCGAGTCCGCTGATGCGCGATCAGCGCGTCGGAAACTTCGCGAAACGCGGTCTGAATCGCCCTCTCGTAAGCAACTTCCGATTGTTGGTATTGAGCCTCAGTCAGCCGTACATTGTTCCGAATCCGGCCGGCGCTGAAGATCGGCTGCGAAATCTGCGGGGTGAAATTCCACGTACCGTTGTTGCTGGAAAACAGACTCGAGAGTTGGGAACTCTGGCCGCCGATTGTACCCGACAGGCTGATCGTCGGAAAATAGGCGGCTTTCGCAACCCCGATATTCGCGTTAGCTGCGATCAAAGATTGCTCGGCCGCGCGAATATCGGGGCGGCGCTCCAACAGCGCCGATGGCAGTCCCGCGGGCACCTCCGGCGGCAGGTCCTGTTCGAGGAAGCCTCGCCCGCGGGGTACGCTTCCCGGGCTCTGTCCTAGCAGGAGCCGGATCTGGTTCTCGGTCTGTTCGATCTGCTGCTGTATCGTCGGTATGCTCGCCGCCGCAGTATCGACTAGTTGCTCTGCCTGACGCAGATCGATCAGCGTAGCGACGCCCCCGGTCTGGCGCTGGCGCGTAAGTGTCAGGAAATCCTGGCGGTTTTGTAGCGTGCGCCGGGAGATGTCCAGTTCGTAATCCAATTCGCGGAGTTGCAGGTAATCGGTCGCGACCTGGCTGACCAGCGTGGTGATGACGGCCTTACGGTTTTCGTCGGCGCTGAGAAGGTTGGCGCGTGCTGCTTCTGTGGCCCGGCGCAGGCGCCCCCAGAGGTCAAGCTCGAAAGACAGGAGGTTGAGCCCCGCCACTCCGTAGTTGCGGTTTTGGTTGAGAGGAACGGACGACGGAAGAGCGACGGCTCCGTTCCGCGACGAGCGAGTCGCGTTGAAAGATCCGGACGCATCCATTTGAGGTAGCTGGTTGGACCGCGTGATCCCGAGGTTCGCCTGCGCCTGTTCCACCCGAGTGACGGCGTCGCGCAAATCGTAACTCTGTGCGAGCGCCACGCGGATCAGCTCCTGGAGCGCTTCATCGTGAAACACTCCGAACCACGGGAGTTCCGCGAGAGAAGCCGCTTGATCCGGGGGCAGCGGCCCTGGCGCGCGGTAGCTCGTTGGCACTGCCACTTGCGGCCGTCTGTAATTCGGCCCGACCGCACATCCGGTCAGAACGGCCGCTGCAGCAGCAATCGCGACATAGGAAGCGCGCATGTTAGTCTCCTTGAACCGGTGAGGGTGTCAGGCCGGCAGCGGGAGCGCCGGCGGCCGACAACTTCTCGACCACATAGAAAATCGCGGGGACCAGAAACCGGCCGATGAACGTCTCGACCACCATGCCTCCGATCACCGCTGTGCCCATCACCTGCCGCGCGATAGCGCCCGCACCGGATGCGGTCCACAGTGGCACGCACCCAAGAATGAACGCGAACGACGTCATCATGAGCGGCCGGAAGCGAAGTCTCCCCGCGTCAAGAGCGGCATCGACGAGTGACTTGCCCTTTTCCAGCTCTGCCTTCGCGAACGCTACGATTAGAATCGAATTCTTAGCCGCCAGGCCGATCAACATCACCAGACCGATCTGCGAATACACGTCGCTTTCGATCTGCACCTGGTAAGCCGGCAAATAGAGTCCCATCAACCAGCGCCGCAGCCATAGCGCTGCGAGGGCTCCGAACACGGCCATCGGTGTGCTCAGCAGCACGCTGAATGGCAGCGTCCAGCTCTCATACAGCGCGGCCAAAATCAGGAACACGAACACCAGCGACGCCGTGAAGATCGCCCAAGATGGAATGCCCAGCTGCGACTTCTTTTCCTGGTAAGACATGCCCATGTAGTCGTAGCCCATCTCGGGGGGCATGGCACGGTCGAAGGTTTCTTCCAGCGCCTTCATCGCCTGCGCCGAGCTGTAACCGGGCGCAGCCGACCCGATGATCTGCGCCGACCGGTAGAGGTTGTAACGCATCGTGAACTCGGGCCCGTAGCGTCTTTCGAAGTGCGCCAGCGACGACAGGGGGACCATCTCGCCCTTTGTGTTCCGCACATAGAACTCGTTGATGTGATCGAGATTGGCGCGGTAATCGCCTTCGGCCTCGACATACACCTGCCACTGGCGGCCGAAGCGGTTGAAGTAATTGATGAACAGGCCGCCCATGTAAGCCTGCACCGTGCGGTAAACGTCGTTAAGCGGCACGCCCTGTTTGAGCACCTTTTCGCGATCGACGTCCAGGAATTGCTGCGGCACGGCGGGCAGGAACGTGGTGACCATGCCGGGCGCGATCTCCGGGCGCTTCGACGCCGCGGCCATGAACTTCTGAAGGTTCTCCGCCAGGAACTGTACGTCTTTGCCGGCGCGATCTTCCAGGACGAACGTGAATCCGCCGGAGGTACCGACCCCGAGAATTGCCGGCGGCGGGAAGCTGAAGGCCAGGCCGTCTGGCATCCTCGCAAGTTCGCGGTTCAGGTGTTGCACGATTTCCTGGTACTGCGTTTCCTTACTCTGTCGGGCGTTCCATTCGTCCAGCGTGACGAAGAAAAAGCCCGTGTAGGTAGTGGCAACCTGGTTCAAGAGGCTGAACCCCAGGACGCTCGTCGTGTACTTGACGCCAGGCGTGTGCATCAGGACCTGTTCCACCTTCTGCGCTGCCGCCTCGGTTCGTTCGATCGATGCGCCGGTCGGGAGCTGGAGATGCATGAACAGGTAGCCCTGGTCCTCCACTGGCAGGAAGCTGGAGGGAATGTGGTGGCTGAGGAACGCGGCGCCTACGCCTGCCGCGGCCAGCACCATGAACGCGATCGCGCCCTTGTTGATCAGCACGCGGGCATAGCGCAGGTAACTCTCGGTCGAGCGCTCGAAATAGCGATTGAATGCATCAAAGAACCTGCCCACGAGACCGCGGCTGTGCGTTCGCGGTTTCAACAGCATGGCCGCCAGCGCCGGACTCAGCGTCAGCGCATTAAATGCCGAAAGCATCACGGAGATCGCAATCGTGGCGGCGAATTGCTGGTATAAACGGCCGGTGATTCCCGGGATGAAAATCGTCGGGATGAACACCGTCGCCAGAACCAGCGCGATGCCCACCAGTGGTCCGGAGATCTCTTTCATCGCCTCTAGAGAGGCGGTTTTCGGGTCGAAGCCTTGCTCAATCTTGTGCTCCACTGCCTCCACCACGACAATTGCGTCGTCTACCACAAGCCCGATCGCGAGCACCAACCCGAACAGCGAAAGCGTATTGATGGAGAACCCGATCAACGGGAACACCACGAATGTTCCGATGAGCGAGACCGGAACCGCGAGCAGCGGGATCAGAGTGGCGCGCCAGCTCTGGAGAAAGAGGTAGACCACAATCGCAACTAGGACGATCGCGATCGCGATCGTGGTGAAGATCTCCTTCATTCCCTCCGTGACGGACGCCGTCGTGTCGAGCGCCACGACGTAATCCACATCTTGCGGAAAACGCTTCTTGTTCTCCTCCATTACCTTGCGAACCCCGCGTGCGGCTTCAACAGCGTTGCTGCCAGGAAGCTGATACACGGCGATGATCGCGCCTGGCTTGCCGTTGATGCGACCGAATTGGGAATAGTCCTGCGAGCCCAATTCGATCCGCGCCACGTCGCGTACCCTCACGATGCCGCCGTCAGTCGTTTCGCGGACAATAATGTCGCCGAATTCCTCGGGCGACGTCAGGCGGCCCTGTGCGCGGACCGCCCAGGTGAATTCCTGCCCCTTCGGCGACGGCGCCCCGCCCACCTGTCCCGCCGGATTCACCGTGTTCTGCGCCTGAATCGCAGACGTAATGTCCGTCACCGTGATCCCGAGCTTAGAGAGCTGATCCGGCTTCACCCAGAGCCGCATGGCGTACTGCCCAGCACCGAACACTTGCACCATGCCGATTCCTGGCACACGCGTCAACTGGTCATTCAGATTAATGTAGGCGTAGTTGGTAAGAAACTTCGCGTCATAGGTACCATTCGGCGAGTTGAGGCCGATAGCCATCAGCGGCGCGCTCACCGACTTCTGCACCGTCACGCCGTAATTGGTGACGTCCTGCGGCAACTGCGAGGCCGCCTGTGTCTCGCGCATCTGAGTCAGCATCAGATCGGTATTCGGGTCGCTCTTTACGTCGAAGTTCACGGTCATCGTCATCTGACCGCCCGTGCCCGCGTTCAGCGAGTACATGTAGTTGAGGTTGTCCACGCCGCTCATCTGCTGCTCGATCGGCGTTGCGACCGACTGCTCGATGGTCTGCGAATCCGCGCCGACATACGTCGCCCGGATCTGCACCTCGGGTGGTGCGATCTGCGGAAATTGCGCCACCGGCAATTGCGCAATGATGACCGCGCCGATAATCACTGTCACAATCGAGATGACCATCGCCACGATGGGGCGATTGATAAAGAACCCCGACATCACTTGCCTCCCTTCGGGTTTACCGCCGCGCCAGGGCGAATGTGGAACAAGCCATCGGTGACGACGCGTTCGCCGGGTTTCAATCCTTCCTCGATGATCCAGTCCGGCCCGATACGGTCGCCGACCTTTACGCGAGCGAATCGGACGGTATTGTTGGAATCGACCACGGGTACGCTGTAGGTGCCCTGCGTATCGATCACGGCCCGCTGCGGAATCAGCAAGGCTCCGTTGCGAACGCCGATCGCGGCGCGAACCTTGGCGTACTGCCCGGGCCGCAGCGTGTTGCCGGGATTCGAAAACACGCCTGTCAGCTGGATCGCGCCGGTTGTGGAGTCCACCTGGCGATCGGCGAACGAGAACCTTCCAGTCTTCAGGTGGATGCTGCCATCGGCCAGAACGAGTCTGAGTTCCAGTCGGTGCAGCGCATCCGCGCGCACCATGCCCAGGTATTCCTGCTCGCTGACGGTGAAGTTCGCCTTGATCGGATCCAGCGTCGAGACCGTCGTTACCGCATTACCCGATGGTCCGACGAGATTCCCGACTTGCGTCGCTGCGACGCCGGCAATCCCATCGATGGGGGAGGTGAGCCGCGTGAACTCCAGGTTCACTTTGGCCGTCTCGAGCGTGGCTTCGGCTGCCATGACCCCGGCACGAGCGGCTTCGATCTGCGCTTTGGCGGTCTCCACTTGAGCCTGAGCCGCGGCCACCTGCGCCTTCTGCGCCCGATTGGTCTGCCGGGCGGTGTCCATGTCTTGTTGGGTGATCGCCTGTTGCTGCGCGAGCGGTGCGTAGCGCTCCTCATCCATCTCGGCCTTGCGCTGATTGGCTTCGGCGGTGGCCAGTTGTGCCTGCGCTTGGACGAGGCCCGCCTGGGCTTGTGTCATCTGGGCGTGCGCCTGAGCAAGCTGTCCGGCCGTCTGGTCCACCGCAGCTTTGAAAGGCCTCGGATCGATCTCGAAGAGTAGTTGTCCTTTATGGACGAACGATCCTTCGCTGTAGTCCTGCGTCAGCAGATACCCGGTGACTTGGGCCTTAATCGACGCGTTGACCATGCCGTCAAGCGTGCCGACCCATTCGCGTTCTATCGGCAAATCGCGCTGCTCGACTGCGGCCACCACCACGTCTGCGGGAGGCGGAGCCAACTCCGCCGCGGCCGTTTTGGAGTGGTTGACACCGATGAAGGCTCCGACCGCGATCAGGAGAAGCAGGGCGCCTCCGGCGATACGATGATTGCGTTTCATTTTCTTTTCTCCTCTCCATGCATCAAGGTGCGCTCTCCGTCATGGCAAAGGTCTTCCAACCTGCGCCGAAGAGAACGACCATTCCGATCCCTCAGAGTCGCGATCAGGTGCTTGTTTTCCACTCCGGCAGCGATCAGCTCAGCGCCCGACATTGCCATTTCGGCGAGCAACTTCTCGCCTGACTCATCGATAAACGTGACCTCTTTCAGATCCACGACCGCATGTGCGCGGGGCGTCCGTTCGCGGGCCTCCTGCCAGAGCGAGCGCAATTCGTCCACCCAGATCCCAGCCAAGCACCCACAGAGGCTCCAGCGGTCTCCGTCGGCTGTATCGGAGTAAGCAACCCTAAGCATCGTTCTTTACCTCTTCGCGATTGGGAAACGCATTCCGCCGTCCAAATGCCGCCCGTTGATTTTGAAGCATTTGCGTCACGTCGGAGCGGTTGTCGGAAGCCGGAGTTTCGGTAGCTACCGAGTTTTTGGCACCTGCCCGAAGCTGCCAAGTGGTTCACCGGCGCAGCGCTTCTGAATCGCGTTGTGCCGGGCTTCTGCCGGGTCCTTGGTAAGTGCCAGGGTACTGATCACGAAAACTGATCCGCCAGGGCCGTAAGTCCCGATTTTCCAAACCGGCGAGATTGGCGGAAGGCGTGCTCTTCCGCAATCGGCGCTGGAGGCGCCGCTCATGATCGAGGTCGAGAATCGCGAGACAAGGGACGTTGCCAAAGACGCCGCGGATCTCTACAGGCTTGCCTTCCTGTTGACCGGAAGCAGCGACGTCAGTATCGATATCGCAGCGGACACTATCCTCCTGCAAGACAACGCCAATCCGTTCTTCGCATCATGGATGCGGTCGTGGGCACGGAGAATCGCGATCGCTAAGGCTCTGACTAAGATTCGCGAAGAACTCACGGCGTCGGCGCGGCGGACGAAATCCGCGCGCATCAGGAAATCGGCGGTGGCGCCAAGCAACTGGTCGCTTCCCGCGGACACCAACAAGGTGCGGATTGAGGAAGCGCTGCTCGCGATGGATGTCTTTCCCCGGGCGGCAGTGCTCCTATCGCTTTTCGAGGGCGTACGACTTGCGGACGCGGCCACGCTCCTGGACGAGGACGTCCTCCTGGTCAGGAAGGCTCTGGCAATTGGGTTGCGCGAATTCACGGCCAAACTCGCGACAAAGACGAGCCCTGTTGTGCCCCGGTTTCCACGGGCGCTGGCGTGGGCACAACTGATTCATTGACACCGAAACTTGTCAGATACCGCAGTGTTGCCGCGCACCGCCCGGCTATCACTGACGCAGTGTGCCCGTGAAGTCCTCCCAGGCCTCGGCTCCACCCAGCAGGGGGCGCACACGGGTGATTCCTTGCGATTTGAGCAGCAGCGCCGCACGGGCGCTGGAAGCTTCGTTGGGGCAATTGCAGAACAGAATGATTTCCCGGTCTCGCGGGATCTCCTGCCCGCGAATAGCCAACTCTTCCGGCGAGATCCGGACCGCTCCGGGTATGAGGGCCGCTTCCTGCTCGTCGCCGCTGCGGAGATCGACAACCAGAAGCTCTTCACCTTGGGTGATCCGTTGTTGGAGTTCCGTGGGTGTGATGCGGGCCATCTCCAACTGCTTCAGGAAACGGCGCCGCTCGTAGAACTTCCAGCCGATCCACGCGGCAAACAGTCCCACAAGTACCAGCAGTAGATTGAATCCCAGGCGGGAGGAATACGAGATGACTGTCTCCAATTGCTGGCTGAAAAGATAACCGGTCGCAAGATACGCGCCGCTCCAGATTGCGGCTCCTGCAGCATCGTAAACGGCGAATCGAAGACGTGAGGTCTTCGAATGGCCGGCCAACGGTGCTGCCACCGTGTTGAGTCCGGGGATGAATTTCGAGACCAGAAGGGAACGCATGCCATACTTCCGGAACGCGTTCTCCGTCTGCCGCACGCAAGAGTCCGGTTCCAGCGAAACGCGGCATACCAGGCGGATCACTCGCCAACCGCGACGCCTTCCGAGTTCGAACCAGATGGTGTCTGCGGCCAGGGCGGCAACAATACAACACAGAATGGCGGGCACAATGTGCAGTCGGCCGTCGTGGATCAGTGCGCCGGAAGCGAGCAGTAGGGGCGCCGAAGGCAACGGGATCGCGCCCTGCTCGGCGAGTACCCAGCAGATCAGCAAGGCGTACCCATGCCGTTCTACGAATTCGAGCGTGCGGACAACTTCGAGATGGGCAATCACAGCTCAACCCATGACGCACGGCTCGGGCCATTGGTTCTGACGGTCAAAAACATTCCTGCAAAAGGAGTTCGCGGCCCGAAGCATGGGATTGAGGGCAGCAAGTGCCGAAAAAACGGCAGCAGTAGAAAGGATCGTTGGCACCTGCCAGAGCCATCAGGCTCCGGATCGTGAGATGCGAATACCGAGCTTCTGCATGCGTGACTGGAGCGTCGACCGTTTCAGTCCCAGGCGTGCGGCCGCGCCGTCCGGACCAGCGACGATCCAGTTGCTCTTTTCCAGAGCAGCGACGATCTGCTGGCGCTCCGCTTCTTCCAGCGCCTCGCGGATGTTGCCGGCGGTGGCAGCGGCAGCGCCGTTCTCGGCAGCGGCAGACGGCGATGATGGCGCCTGGTCCGGCGGGCGCAGATCTTCGCTGCGGACCGTCAATACCGGCCCTGTCGTAAGAATAGCTGCCCGTTCGATGACATTCTGGAGCTCGCGGATGTTGCCAGGCCAGGGATAGCGGGTCAAGGCGCTCATGGTGTCAGCAGGGATGGCGTCAATCGTCTTGCGAAGCTGCCGGCTGTACTGCTGGACAAAATGCCGGACGAGCAACGGGATGTCCTCGCGCCTCTCGCGCAGTGCGGGGACCCGCACCGGAAACACGTTCAGGCGATAGTAGAGATCTGAGCGGAATTTCTGCTCCCTCACCAATGCTTCGAGATCGCGATTCGTCGCGGCGATCAGGCGGGCGTCGGTGCGCAGCGTGCGGGCCGAGCCAAGGCGCTCGAACTCCCGCTCCTGCAACACGCGCAGGAGCTTCGGTTGTAATTCGAGCGGGATCTCGCCGATCTCGTCGAGAAACATGGTGCCTCGATTCGCCAGCTCAAATCGGCCGATGCGCTGTGTGATGGCGCCGGTAAACGCCCCTTTCTCGTGGCCGAACAACTCGCTTTCCAAAAGACCGGTGGGAATGGCCGCGCAGTTTAGCTTGACGAATGCACCCGATTTGCGCGCACTGAGATTGTGGACGGCGCGCGCGATCAACTCCTTTCCGGAGCCCGTCTCACCGTAGATAAGGACGGTGGAATCGGTCGGCGCAACGGTCTCGATATGGTTCAGAACGCGGCGCAGCGCTTCGCTCTTGCCGACGATCTCTCCGAATTTCAGCTCGCTGCGAATTTCGTCTTCGAGATATAGATTCTCCAGCGCCAGTTTATTCTTTTGTTCGGAAACCTCGCCGAACGCGCGGGCATTCTCAATCGCTATTGCGACCTGGCGGGCAACCTGTGTGAGGAACGGCAGATCGTTTGGCAAGAAAGCACCTTCATGCCGCGTGCCCAGTGACAGGACACCCACACTGCCCTGTCGGCCCGCCATCGGCACGTGGACCAGCGACCGAATTCCCGCTCTGTGAGCCGCTTCTGAAAGTTCTTCGGCCGACTGAATGACCACCTCTCCCGACCGAAAGGCCCGAACGGCGGGGATGTTCTCATCCGCGGGTGGCTCGTAACCTTCCTTCACCGGTGACTCGACGCCGGCGACGTCCAGGACGTAGATGCGGAGGTTGCCGCTCTCCGTGTCCGGCAGATCGATCCCGACACCGTCGCAGTGCATCACGCGCCGGACCTGGGCGGAAATTTCCCGCAGAACCTCGCGTAGGTCGAGACTCGAGACCACCCGGTTGGTCAGGTCAAGCAGCAGCTCCAGCCGCGCTTGAGCCTTCTGTGACGCCTGGAAATTGATCGCATCGTCAGTCGCCAGGGCAATCTGGTCTGCGACGAGAGAGCAGAACCGGACCTCCTCGGGCGAATAGGCGTTCGGCTGACTGCTGCCGATGAGCAGGCTGCCGAGGCGGCGGTGCGCCGTCGTCAGCGGAAACGCGCACAAGCACTGGAGACCGGTGTTTCGCATCTTCTGGCTGAACGCCGGAAATCGCTCATCGGCTTCTGACGTGCCCAGAACGATCGCTTCCTGCGTGCGAAAGACCCATTGCGGCAACGGCTCGCTGTCGTCCTCAGGACACTTCTCGGCTTCACGGGCGGGACCGAGATGCCAGTTCACCTTGTTCGCCGACTCGTCAAACTGCGCGATGGCGTCGAATGGAATGACCTTGCCGAGTTCCTCGACAAGGATCCCGAACAGCTCCTGCGGCTCCTTGCGGGCGCGGATCGAATTCGAGATCCGAATCAATGCTTCGTATCGTGTGGCGGTAGACGGTTCTACAGCCGGGCCCGCTGCCATTTGTCCCTCCTGAAGAGCTGGATGCTCCCGGTGATGCCGAGGATTCACCCGCCCCCATCGCGTCCATTTTACTGCTGTCGGCTCCTGGCCGAACCTATAGCCCGATACCCTGATCTTGCCCAGGAAGTCCTCTTCCCGGTAGATGACCCGTCCCGGCTCCTCTTCCGTCTCGCGCCATCGCGGATTCGATCTCGAGCGCGCCTGCGCCAGAGAACTTGCTGCGGCGTACGCTTGCCGATCGCTTGGTCGCTAGGTTTATCGGGCCAACTGCCAGAAATCCGGCAAACGCCGGGGCCAGGAGCAGCGCCTTGGCAGACGCAGAACTGGAGAACGCTGAGAATGCAGTGGTTCCACCGTGCACTGAAATGGAATCGCGAGTGCCTTAGCCACGGCGAACGCCTGACCCGGCGTTCAGAACGCAAACACGAAGGAGCAAAGAAATGTTTCGGAAAAGGTTTTTGATGATGTTGATGGTGGGTGTGGCTTCCGTGGCGCTGCCGGCGCATGCGCAGTCGGAAGGTGGCCGCGGACCGATGGACGTGGCGGTCCAGGCATTCGGCAGCTTCGTCACCACCACCACCCAGGACGGGATCGACAACAGCGCGACAAACAGCGGCGGCGTACTGGCCACATACCGGTACTTCTTCAGCACCCACCATGGCGTCGAGGCCAACTATGGGTATGCGCTAAACACGCAGAAGTACGTCTCGGGGGCGGGATCGCTCGGTGTGAACACGAACTCGCACGAGATCTCCGGAGCGTATGTCTTGCGCATGCCGATGCGCAACGTCACTCCGTTCGCGCTAGCTGGCGTTGGAGCGCTCGTCTTCGACCCAAAGGATTTCATCGGCGCCAACACCCAAACCCGCGCCGCCTTTGTCTACGGCGCCGGAGCCGACTTCAACCTCTCGCGACACATCTTCATGCGCGCCGAGTATCGCGGCTTCGTCTACAACTCCCCGACGTATGATCTGACCGCCTTCGCGGGCTTGGACCGCGTCACGCATCGGGCGGAGCCCTCGGTCGGTTTCGGCTACAGGTTTTAGGCCGTCCGTGAGGCGCGCGGTGTCACCCGGCCGCCCGAGCTCCACAGCCGGACGGCCGGAATCTCAATCCAGCGGAAAGCCGGTGAAGGGGAGATAGCCATATGTTCCAACAGCTTCAGTCGAGAATAGGGACACTTTGGTGCAGACTGGCCCATGACTCGCCTGTGGCCGGTACACGGCCAGTACGAATGCCGCCTTTGTGGCTGGCGATATCCGGCCTTCGTGGACGAGCCGCATGCGAACCTGACGAAGCGCGCCGCGCTCAAACCGGCCGTGCCGCTCATCCTCGCCGTCGTTCTCATGTCCTTCGTCCATCCGGCGAATGCCGTCACAGACTGGCTACGCGCCGCGCTCCGCACAACAGACACCAACCCAAACCAAAGCACTGCGAAGACGCCCTCGCCCACGCGCAGACCCTACTCCAGCTCATCCCTGACCCCTCCGGTTGTGGTGGTGACTCTGGCTGCGCGATCTGGGAGCGAAATTCCGAGAAGTGTGGCCCACCGTTTCGGCGCATGGCGGCGCGCAGAAATCCAGGGATCGTGTTCGGAATGATCGACCGGAACTCCGTCTGGTCATTGGGTGTTCTCAGGCGATAATATACTGGCGCTTCGGGTCGTGCGGACCCGTGCCGATTTCCACAAGAAGGCCGCGCGAGGTTATCGATTTCAACCGCGTCAGGGTGGCTCGCTGGGAGAGCCCGATATGCTTCGCCACGGCTGCCGTCGACCGCGCAACTCCATCGCCGAAGAAAGCCAGGATGCGCCGGTCCGTCTCGTCCGTATGGGGTTGCCTGACCCGCGCGCTGGAAATGGTCACGCGAAAATGTACCCCGATTTCTTCCAGTCTGGGAGTCTCCAGGCCAGCCTCTTGGCAAGCCGCGGTCATCCGCTGAATTCCGCTGCCCCATTGCTCGATCAGATGGAGTTCATGGAAGACGCGCCCAATGACGCGATTCCGCAACTTGGAGACGCCCTGCATAATGTCCTCGATCGTCAGGCCGAACGGCAGAAGACCGGGATTCTCGATCTCGATCCGGTCATCAAACAAAGCAATGCGAATGGGCGCTCCCTGCTGGGAGTAGTCCGCATGGACAATGGCATTCATGAGCGCCTCGCGGATCGCAACCAGCGGAACCGACCAGCGGTCCTCCCTGCGGACGCCCTCGATGATTGATTCGTGCGTCAGGTGCTTATGGATGAATGCAATCGCCTCTTCCGCGGCGCGAGGCAGGAATGAGCGAATCTCTACCGAGTCCAGTAGACGCGCTCGATTGATTCCGGCAAAGCGGCCAGCCTGGATCCAGGCATCTGGGAATCTGGCGAACCGATCCTTGCCGAAAAGCAGCAACCCTCCGATAGTTGGCACCTGACGCCCTTGATGTTCGGTGGTGACACGAAGGGTGCTCCATGCCTGGGTGGTCAGTTGTCTGTAAGGCGCGAATAGCTCGGAAGCAGCTCGGAAGTCGATGGCTTCCGACTTCAGGTCTGGAATCGCCTGCTCGTCGAACGAGGTTCTCCAGTTCAGGCGTTTCAACTCTTCGATCTGCAGTGCCTCGGCCTTTCGATTGGTCGAGCCGACGCGGATGAAGACTCCGTCTTCGGGGCCCAGCCGTTCCAGGTAGTGCGGGCGTGTGTTGCTCGGGTAGACCTGCACAGCCAACACGTTCAGATTCCGCCACGCCACCACCTCGATGTCGGGAATGAGGCGTGGACGAATCGAATCGGAGACCAGGTTTGCGAGTTTCTCTTCCGACGCCAGCACGTCGGGCACGCCGCGGACGTTCTTCGACCCGTCCTCCACACCGATGACGACGATACCGCC